>MTLE01005684.1_pt1 | contig 19897 bp, 8 predicted proteins | sample 1982461 | NCBI WGS metagenome assembly MTLE01 (sample SAMN05712605, study PRJNA340218) | biofilm metagenome | isolation source: sample SPL anode biofilm adapted to -200 mV | place: USA | collected 2012-02-03
ATATTCCCCAGTTTTCGACAACCGGTTTTTCTGCATTGACAAAAGGCAGTGCCTGAATTTCATTTGTGGTAAGTCCTGCACTCGATGCCATGTCGATAATATAATTCCGGTAATCTGAAGATCCCATCATTTTATAAGTTGACGAAGGTTCGAAGTTCAGTCCCGCATACGTGTAAAAATTAATTCGGGTAGCCGGGTTTTTGGCTTTCAGGGTGCTGATAAGAATAGCTCCGTTTGCACCTTTCGAACCATACAGCGATGTTCCATCCTTCAGTACTGTTATGTTTTCAATATCCTTGATGTCAATGTCGGAAAGGGCAGAAATATGATTTCCACTGATCAGCGAATAGACAGGTGTATTGTCATAAATTACTCCATCAACAACAATCAGAGGTTGTGAATTAGTATTCAGACTATTTATTCCGTTCAGGTATAAATTTGCTCCTGCATTTGGCGATCCGGTCCTTGAAACAACGTTCAATCCGTTGGTTGAACTTTGAAGGATAGTTTCCACACTGGTTGCACCAGTCATATAATCATCGCGGTTTTCGTGAGTAGATACTGCAGTTGCATTTTCGATGGCATCAGCGGCATCATTAAATGGCATTAATATATCCTCATAGCTTCCTTTGAAAGATTCATCCAGCAAAGTAATTTTCAGTTCGGATTTACCATTTATCGCTATTCTTTTAGGAGCGTACCCGGGTGCTGTAACCTTGATGTAAGCATCTTCAGTCGTCTTTTTCAGGGTAAACTCACCTTTTTCGTTCGTAAGTTCCGAAGTTACGCCGGGAATAGTGATCTGAGCTCCTGAAACAGGATTGCCGGTAGCCGATTCAACAACAGTTCCTTTTATTAAACAATCAGTTACACCTTTTTGAGCATAAGCCGAAAAATTGAAACCTGCCTGGAGGATAATAAGTACTATAAAATATTTCAAATGTTTCATAAGTATTTTCAAAAAAGTGTTATTCTTCAGTAATTCTGGGGACTAATAATATATAATCGAGGAAGAGTAACCCCTGACGACTTGCGGTGTTGCTGATTGCAGTATTGCAAAGCCATAAGGTTAAAGTTCCGGTTCTTGGTACAGTCATAACATCGGCACTTGTTGAAGTTGCCGGTGTACTTATAAGCTGACTTGTGGCTACAAGATCCCATTGCTTTAGTTTGGTAACTTCCTGAACACCAGCCTTTCCTTGTCCAACGAAACAGCGCAAATCGCCAAGATAATTGTTTGCAACACCACTGGTGTTGTCCGAAGTCCCGTATTTAAGTGCAGGAGAGCCCGGCATTGAAACAAATAATTTCTGTACAATTTTATAGACTCCGTATGAAGTGTAAGTCGGATCGAAATGATCCGCAATATCATCGTAGGCCACATAATATACATCGTAATCTGTTGAATTTACGGTCGCTTTGTATTCGATATGGAAATTTGCTATATTGGCAACAAGTCCGCTGTTGATAAAATATGTTTTAGAGGCTACGCTGTCTCTTTTTGAAACTGTGTCAGGGGCGATCGGAACTTTTCTCCACAAAGTATCGGATTGTGTCGCACCGCACGACAAAGCGATATCGCGTTCGCCACTTGCCCAGCGTTTGTAGCGTGTAAACACATAATTAGCATTAGAAGCGCTCAGGTATTGTTCTCCTTCGATTTTTATAGGGCGAATTTTATCTTTCAGACGGATATTGCTCTGGTTGATAACATATACGCGACCATTCGAAGCATCGTAAGTTTCAGTGATAACTGCATTCGCGAGAGGTACTTTAACACCATCCACGTTTTCAAGTGTATCAATGGAAGTAATATCCACTTTCCCTTTGAACACGAAGTCGAGACATACATTGTAGCGCGTCGCCGAGTCGGTTTTTTGAGTAGTAGTCATATTGAAGTACTTTTTGTATTTATTGTACAAAAGATCAAAACCTGCATTTTCGACAACAACATATGTATAAACTGAGTCCTCGTTATCAATAGGATAAGCTGAGAGGAAGTTGTTTACATTTTTCCAAATGGTATCATATTTTGTTTTACCATCGGGATACACACCCGTTGCCACGCTTTTATCCACGTCCATAACCCTTTTGTTAAGGCTGTTTATGTAAGTAAATTGTTCGTAGGTAGTTTTGGTGGACAGATAATCCCATATATTTTCTTTTCTTTCGACAAGTTTGTCAGTAATATGCAATACTCCGTTGGATGTACGGTAATCTGCATCAACTAGTTTAGCTCCGTTAAATGTTTTTGAAGTCGCATCGTAAAATATATTTTTGCCGTTGACAGATTTTAATGGTTTGTAAAGATTTTCATTATCAGTAAAATATGTCTGGTATACGATAAGCATTCCGACCATTTTGGTTAGTTGATCAACGTTGCTGGTGTCTACGCCTGTCCATGCAGCGTTATCCGGTGCAAAAACGGTATAGCTGCCGGCATTTTCGAGAACCTGATCGTAGCCGGTTTTTTTGAGAGCGGCGTAAAAAACCGATAATTCCGGACGACTTGCAATCGCTTCGTTTAAAGATTTTCCTGCCAAAACATCATTCCCGACGTGTTTTTCCCATGCCGATTCGTAACAACCGCCAAGCAACAGTGCTATTGCCAGAAATGGTATTGTTAAGATGCGTTTAGATATATATTTACAATTCATAATGTATAGATTTTGTTTTTAGTTACTTAAATCGCCTACGCAAGGTTGGTCGAACGGAGAAATTGTTGAGCAATTTACACCGGCACTGTCATTAGCCATAGGATAAATTGCATTCCCTATATTATCGAACCGGGGCCATAGCTGGTTTTCATCAACAGGGATAAACTGAATCATATCCCACCACGATGCCTGACTGTTTCCGCTTAAAGCGTCCATTCGTAAGGTATGGCGACCTGTATATTCAACTTTGATTGCACCGCAGTTACGGCTGCAACATACGCTGTTCTTTGATTTGGCATTGTATTGTTTCATCCCGTTATTCAGGTTTACTTCAGGAGTATTTGAAGTGTTGAAGTATTCTCCGAGGTCAAACACGTTAGGCAACACCTGATCTTCTTTACCTTCCTGCATGAAGGTTGTTTTAAATTTGTTGTTATCACCTCCACGGCGCCAGCATATCCATACATTGTAAACTCCCTCGGTCAGTACCGGAGTTTTTATTTCCATCCATTGCAATAGTGTAGGGCGCATTGGTATTTCGAAATAATCGCCATGAACGTATTGTGCTTTTACGTCCCATGCTGAAACTACTGCATAGCTTATTGTAGGATTATTTTTTCCACCGAAACTCAGTTCCGAAAGATCACCCGGCTTGAATGTTACCCATGATCCTGCTTTACGGTATTCTTTCAGCTTTTTAATTTCCGGCTGATCGGTTAATTCCCAGTAAATGGCTTCAGCACCACGTTTAACCGGTTGAATGTATCCATCCACATCAATTAATACTCCGTTATAGCAGCTATAGTCGGTCCAGTCCGAGAGTTTGTTTACAGGAACACCTTTTTCAAATTTAGTGAGTGATTTGTATTCATTGATAAGTAATGAATCTTTGCTGTTTTTAAATGTAAGTACCTGATTGGTGGCAATGGTAAGTTCAGAACTGGAGAGTGCCAGATCAGTTACATAGGCTAAACGATTAATAATATGATAGCGCGCAAACAGATCAATAAGTTTCGCTTCGTTATCAGCGTAATCCGGTTGTGCAATTTTCATTTTGGCTATCAGCGAATCACGGTTGGTAATTCCAGCTGTTGCAAATGCCTCATTACTTTCAAGGAATGCAGTATACCATTCTCCATCAGCTTTATTGTTAGTCAATGTGTCAACCAATCCCGATTCTTCCATAACGGATTTGAAAAGAGAATAATTTTCCGGGAGCATTTCAATCATTTCTCCGACAGTATAAGGATTTGGAGTAAGAACATAGTCGATCTTGTGAATAATTCCGTTTGCTACTCTGATATCCTTTTTGATAATGTTTGCTTGACGGTTTACACGTATAACCGGGTCAGATTCGCCTTCCTGAACAGTTTTGGTAGTAAGAAATTTTCCTAACATGGTTGCCTTTGACAAACGTCCGTCAACGAATTCTGAAGATTGTATGGTATCACGTACAATGTGGAATTTCATAAATTTTTCCAGTTCATCTACTGATAATTCTTCCAGTGACCCTATACCTTTTCTCTGACAATAGGTAGCGATAGCTTCATTTGTAGGAATAAAACAAGTGTTTGTTCCGTAAGCGTGCAACATTCCCCTGAATCCTGCCTTATCTGCTACTTTCAGAAACTCAGACATTGAAGCATCTTTTTGTTCGATGTATTCATCAATCATTATGTCATCAGAAGTAAGGAAAGTTTTTCCCTGCAGATAATCCGCGCATGAATTCATTACAAATCCTGTAGTCAGCAGAGCTGCGATAATCAGAATTCCATTAATGATTTTGTTATAAGTTGTTTTCATGGTTGAAAAATATTTTATTGAGCATAAAACTCGTTTTGTATAAGGTTCTTGTTTGTTTCAATTTCACCTATATAAATTGGCCAGTAATGGCTGTTATGTTTCGGATCTTTGTATTTGGCTATCAGGCTCTGTTGTTTTTGAGGAGGAGCACTGTTAATTGCAAGGTTAATCAGATATTGAATATTGTTATCGGCGTAGTTACCTCTTTTGGCAAACCTCAATACATCGTACCACCGTTTTCCTTCGTAAGCAAATTCACGGGCTCTTTCATCCAGTATGGCTTTTTCGAGCGATTTTCCATCAATGTCTCCTGTCACAAAACTGTAATCCGATGTTGCGACTGCATTTCTGGCACTTCTCACCTCATTCATACTGGCAACTGCCTGACTGTAATAATCCTGAGCAGATTCGTTGGAAGTTTGTAGTCCTATTTCAGTCAGCGCTTCTGCTTTCATTAGCAGAACATCAGAATATTTGTATACAATCCACGGAGAGGTATAGTTGGTTGCTGTTCTGGCACTTCCTGTCCGGCTTGTACCCACATATTTCCATACAAGACTACCTCTGAATGAGCAGCCCGAACCACGGATATCAGTTGCCTGACTCGCGAGAGCATAAAGCGGTTCAGGGAAAATTACACCATCGATAATATCCAGTTTCGGTTTCAGAGTGTTGATATCAGGTCCCAATATGCTGTAGAACGGATTGTTTTTCAGTGTAGTAAATGGTATTTCAAAAATGGATTCAACACTGTTGCCATTTACATAAGAATTGATAAACATTTGATCAGCGTCCGATTCGTTGGGAACATATACAGTATCCAGAACAACCCCTCCATCCGTTACTTCGTATGGAGTTTTTTCAACAGGAATCATACTGAATCTGCCTGAACCGATAATTTCCTGACAAAGCTGGTCACATTCTGCATATTTTTCCTGCCAGAGATAAATGTCTGCAAGAAGCGCTTTGGCTGTCCATGCTGTTACACGGCTTTTGTTATCGGCCACCGAACCGTATGTGACAGGTGCATTGACAGATGCAATCTTCAGATCACGAACCAATGTATCAAGAATTGCCTCGCCCGATGTTTTTGGTAAAAACAGGTTCTGATCGTCAGTTACATAAGCCTCTAAAGAAAGAGGAACATCTTTGAACGAACGAACAAGGTAAAAATACATCATGGCACGAATTGTCAGTGCCTCCGCTTCGTAAGCTTTCAGTTGTTTATCGGTGAAAGTTCCATCGATATCTTTGACACCGGGTGCAAATTTTAATACAATGTTACAATTATTGATTGTGGTATACAATGATGACCAGCTAACGACCGAGTTTTCAGGAGAAATTTCTCCGTCAATAACATTTTTGTAATTATAGGAAGTGATTAATCCGTTGTCAAGCATATCGGCACGGAGTTCGCCCCAGAGGAACATTTTTTCTACCGGTCCGTTTTGCATGGAGCAATAGCAACCAACAACGGCAGAATTTACCTGTTCTTTTGTTTGCCAGAATTCATCCCTTGTTACTCCATCTTCGGGTGCCAGCGTCAACCAGTTTGAACACGAAACCAACAATGAAGTAAATATGACTGATAATATAATTTTATATCTTTTCATATATAGTATCTGATTTGTTATTATTTAGAATGAAACGCTTAAACCTAAAGAATATTCTCTCGGACGGCCGGAGCGTGAAGTGTCTTTTCCTAAGTCTGTTATTGAATTCTTTACTGAAACTTCAGGATCCATACCTGTATAATTTGTCCATAGATAAATGTTCTGAACAGTAGCCCATAATTTAAGGTCAGTTAATCCTACTTTTTTCACTACATCTTTATCAAAGTAGTAATTTAAAGTGATGGATTTAAACCGTAGGAATGAACCGTCTTCAATAAACCTGCTTGATCCTGCCCAGTTGTAACCACTTCCCAGTAAAGCTCGTGGAAGTAAGTTGGACGGTGCAGTAGATGGATCAGTATATTCGTGCTTCCATCTGCGTAGAACAGAAGTACTCTGGTTATTGAAATTGTACATGCTTTCTGTTTCCATTCTGGTTTGGTTTATCACGTCGAAACCGTAACGGAAATAGAAATAAGCTGTCAGACTGATTGATTTCTTGTAACGGACAGTAGGTCCGAATCCACCTGTAAGCAACGGGTTGAAGTTCCCCAGATAAACAATATCCTGAGAGTTGATATTACCATCGTGGTTAATATCCTTATATTTAGCATCCCCCGGTTGGAATTCGTAACCAACGGAAGGATACCAGAATTTCATTTTCACTGCTTCCTTGGCTCCGTTTTCATCGTAAGTGTAAATAGGATTTCCGTTTACATCATGGGCAATTGTCTGCTCTTCATTTAGATATACACCTTCATATACGTATCCGTAGAATGATCCGATAGGGTTTCCTGCCTGAATCTTGGTCAGATATTTACCATTGGCGGCGGTAGGAGTGGAGATAAGCGGTACATTGTCTGATATACTCACAATCTCATTTTCCGAACGGGCAAAAGTCATATTAAAATCTACCTGCCAGTCTTTGGTTCTGATAGGTTGTGTATTGATACTCAACTCCCAGCCACGGTTATCCATAGTTCCAACGTTTTGATTTATATTGCTGAATCCTGTTGAGCTTGAAATGCCAACTTTTTCAAAATACAAATCGTTCGTACGTTTTTTATAGATATTGAAATCCATATTTATACGATTATTGAACATGATCAGGTTAGCACCAAAGTTGTAGTCGGTAACTTTTTCCCATTTCAGATTTGACAGCTGCAAATTGCTTGAATATACACCCTGTTCGCCCAGATAAGTCCAGTCGTATGTGTTATAAGTGTTGTAGAACAGGTAATTTTTGTTTACAGGGTTTCCGCTCTTACCGGTTGAAGCCCTGAAACTCAAATCATCAATAAATTTGGCTTTTTTCAGGAAAGGTTCATTCGATGCTCTCCAACGAAGAGATAAACTTGGGAAGTATCCGAATCTGTTTTTTTCACTGTACTTGGAGTCTCCATCCCGGCGTAAAGTTCCATTGATAATGTATCTGTCCAGATATTTATATTGAACCATTCCCAGTAATGATAAAGAGCGTGCCTGTGAATTTCCGGAATATAAACCCAATCCGGTTCCAACTATATTTGCAGGGACAGATGGATCCTGAAGATAGGTTGAAGCTGTAAGAGCACTTATTTCGCGGAATGATGAGTAACGTGCATCGTAAGTACTAAACTGCACAAGTCCGATAATGTCATGATCTTTGGGCAGTTTTGGAGTAATGTACAACTTGTTGAATGTTTGAACAACAAACGATTCTGAATACAAGTCGCTGGTGCGGTTTACATTTATTTCAGGCCACAATCTTCCGGTTGCAATCTGCGGAAGGAACTTGTTCTCTTTGGACGTATTGATATCGAAAGCCAAATCGGCCTGATATTTCAGTATTTCAGGGATAATCCAGTATTGCAGATTAAATTTAGGCAGAATACGTTCACTCTTAACTTTCCAGTAACCATTAACGGCCATTGCAACAGGGTTGTAGATACCTCCGGTGGATTTATCATAGTTGAATGATGTAAATGAACCTTGTGGAGTACTTACAGGTGAAAAATAATTTGGAGTCAGCTCACCACTGTTATTGTATTCGTAAATCGACTGGTTCGGCATTTTAGTGTAAGCCGAATTCAAGAGGTCCGTTGCATAATTCTTGTCCTGATCTCCGTGAGTGTACGACAGGCTAACCTGAAATTTGAGGTAATCCGACACATTGTAGTCAAGATTCAATGATGAAGTCAGACGTTTATAATATTGTCCTATAACAGTTCCCGACTGATTGTAGTAACCAATGGAAGCCCTGTACATGGCTTTTTGTCCTCCACCCGAAAGTGAAAGCGAATGATCCTGCGTGTAGCCGTTTTTAGTCAAAGCGCCATACCAATCTGTATTTTGACCGTAGTTTTTATAATAATACGGTATGTTCGGATCGGTTATAAATTGTGGATAATTTGAACTGCTCAATGGAGTTCCTGCATTTTCAGCAGCTTCAAGTATAAGTGTTGTGTACTGATCTCCTGACAACGTTTTAATAGGATTAGCAGGGGTATTTAGTGACGTTTTAAGGGTGTAATTAACCATCGGTTTGCTCATGGTTCCACGCTTTGTCTTAATCAAAAGTACACCATTAGCACCGCGGTTACCGTACATGGCGGTAGCGGCTGCATCTTTCAATACCGAGATTTCTTCAATATCGGAAGGAGAGATATTCAGCAATTGGGCATAATTTTGTTCATCGGCAGTAGCAAAGTCGAAATCAGAACCGATATTGGTATCGTAAGGAATACCGTCTACAACGATCAAAGGATCTGAACCGTTATTGATAGAAGTTGTACCACGAATACGGATTGACATACCTGCACCGGGCTCACCACTGTTGGCAACAATGTCCACTCCCGACATTCGTCCCTGAAGTGCTTCGTCGATAGAGGCAACCTGTAATCCTTCGAGGTCTTTCGATTCAATTTTACTCATTGCAAAGGTAAGGTCACGTTCGTTGATATTTACGATACCTGTACTTACCTGCCTTCTGGCAGTAACACTTACTTCCTTAATTGCCTGTGCAGCGTCTTCCATCTCCACATTTAAAGTTGCTGTAGCAGTTATGGTTTTTACTATCTGTTTGTAACCAACATACGAGAAGGATACTTTTGTCCCGCTTCCACCTGAAAGTTTGAGCGCGTAATTACCATCAAAGTCAGTTGTTGTTCCATTCAGAATACGGTTATTGGCATCAAATTCGGCCACAGAAACCCCAATCAAAGGTAATTTATCTGATTTAGCAGTTACTTTTCCATGAATTACCATTTTAGGCTGCTGAGCCTGAATGTTTACAGTTAAAAGCAGCGATACAATGACCGGTATAAATTTTATTATATATTGTTTCATATCTTTCTGTTTAATTCATTTATCGTTACTGTGCTTTTTGATATACCAGATAATCATTAATTTCGTGTAAAACTGCTCTGGCTCCGAAATAGTTACTTCGTTTTACTCCTCTTGTTACAGTGGCAGTTTTTTCCACAGCGGACAGATGTTTTCCGGTGCTTTCAACGACAGTGGAAACCACTAATTTGCCGTTTTGATCTTTCCGGATAGCCATGTATGTATTATCAACCACATCTTTAAGAACTGTAGGCCAGACTTCTTCCTTGTGAACTTCCTTGTTAGGCATAATGTAAGGCAATCCATCATCCACAAACTCTTTCCCTTTTACCATATGATAAAGAACAAATTTGGTTGCTTTGATACGTGCACCAGGATCAGATATAACATCTGTATATTTAGGTAGATCACCGTTGGCAATTGCTTTAGTGATAGCAGTATTTGTAGGCATAAAGATAGTCAGTACCATGTCGGATGATAAACCTGCAAGGTCATTACTGGCATCACCTTTCAGACATGCGGCTAAATAATTTACGTACGATGAGACATTTATATTTTGTGTTCCCGAACTCATGTTCAAAATATAAGTGTACAAATCTTTGGATTTATAACCTTCGGCAGACGAAGGATAAGTGTTTCTTGGAGAGTATTGTAACATTTTATCAATCAGAAATACCTGTCCGTTTGAAAATGTTTTATACGGAGTGGCTGTTACCCAGTCGTTTTCATCAAAGTTACCAAGCATTTGTATTTTTCCATCCTTATACCGGATCATGTCACCATATTCGTTTACAGCGTAGGAGTAACCTCCGTAGGCTGTTGCAAAAGCAGGATCAGTGGAAAATTCAGTGATAGCGCAATTCACTTCGTCATTTTTCAAACGTCTGAAAATATGTGATTTTACTAATCTCTGCATGCGGGTTGCCACATCGAAATTACCCAGAGACGAGCCTGAATTAGAGTTGGCAAAACCATATTTGTTTGAACCGGATAACCATACCCAGCTAAATCCGTCAGCGGCCAGAAGTTCGTTGGTAGGAAGCAACACAGTATAATTTTCCTGTGTATATCCGTTCAGTTCGCACTGAAGTAATTCTTCTTTCAGAGTTGTTTCGAAGTATTCTGTAAAGGCTGTGTTCAGCAGACTGTATTTGGGATTCAGCAGAATTTCTGTGAAAACAGTTTCGAAATAGCGACTTCTGATATAGTCACTTTCACCGTAGAACAAACCATTGCTGGCAGGAGCAATTTTTGTGTATTTTGTTTTATCAAAAACATCTCCTCTGTTTCCTTTCCCGTTCAGAAATTCACCCCAGGAGTTCATACTACCTTTATAGTCGCCCGGCCAAACCATATCGCCGCACAATTGAGCGTTGATAAAGTAATTAAGCACATCTTTCGATGCTGTTTTTATTCCGTTTGGATAATAATCTTTCAGCTTTTCGTTGTAAAATTTCTCAACGGCAGCATTGTTAGGTGCAAAAATTGTATAGCCACCCTGTTCGGCCTCTTTGGTCGATGAACCGTAACGCTCGCCATTAATGTTTACCGCCAGTCCGCTGTAATATTTAACATAGACCTCGTTTATATTTTTACCGGGTTCTGCTTCCTGAAAATAGTCAGTAAGGCTCTTGTTATATTCGTAGGTAATAAAATAGGGTTCACCTGTCGATCCGGTAGTGTTGATTAAATCTCTGAATTCTGAATAGTCAGGATCATTCAGTAACTTTTCGATGGTTGGCAACGGTTCCAGTACCTGATCAATTTCGTGTACAACTCCGTTTTCGGCAATCATATCTTTTGTCAATACTGTTGCACTTTGTACGTTTTCGCCGGTATAAGTTGTGGGGTAGAACATGTTATAATCATCGGCCGCCTGCGAAGCTGTTCGTGAGCTTTCGAAAACCTTCTTCAAATATAAAGGTATATACTTGTTGTTTTGGTCACCGCTTGTAAACGAAGGTAAGTCATACACCCAAACCTGATTGCCTTTGTATACGTCTTTATGTACCAATTCGTAGTAAGTGGTTTTCTTTTTGATGCTTGTCAGAGTATCCCAGCCACCACTCAAAACATCGGTCAAATGATCGAATGTATAATTATTGTATACGATTGAGTAACTTACAATCTGATTTACCAGGGTGTCGGGCATGTCGGCAACAGAGGTGTATCCTTTGGAGGCAAGATAAGAAGTAAATGCCTGATCGTTTGGAGCAAAAACGGTGTATAGCCCGCTTCCTTTCAAAGTGGTGGCATATAATGTGCGATCTACGCACTTGAGGTAATTGGTAAACCTGCCCTGATTTTGTAGAACTTCGTAAATAGGAGGTTCCAACCAGTTCGGACGTTGGTAATATTCTTCCTTTTCATTATTACAACCGACAAGCAGAAGCACAATTAAAGACAAGAAAACTGGAATTTTCGTCAAATTTCTCATGAAACAATTAAATTTAAGGTAAATATTTTAATTTTTAGCCCTTTTTTCAACTCTAAAATATCACAGGCAAAATTACAATTAGTAAAAAAGTTCTATACTGTTTTTTTGTACAGATATATAGAAATTTATACATAAATTTATGGTCTAAATATATAGACATTTTTTTGATTTTCGTATTGTCTGCAATCAGAAATGCCCGTTATACAACCTGTTAATGGAAAATTATACACTGATAAGGATTTGAATATCAAACAGGATTTAATATCTCTTTGTTTTGTATTAACTTAAAAAGTGTTTGAAAATATAACATTCTGAATCAAAGTTTTTTCTCAGCTTTTGTACAATATTGCCAAATTTGAATCGCTCAAATGCTAAATTTGATGCAGGATATACTTTGCATACTATAGTGGGAATTCGTATTTTTGTTGGGTAAGTTTATTCCGATTGCAGTGTTTCTTTATTGTTCTATATGAATAATGACTTGAATTCTGGAATCAATTCTTAATTTGTTAATCTGATTTTTGTATAAATTTCCTTCTCAAGATCATTAATTCTACCATTTATGAAAAGATGTAGTTTCGTTGTTTTGATATTCACTTTGTGCTACCTGCCGTTTGTGAAAACTTTCTCCCAATCAGACAGCAAGCTTTGGTTTGACAAGCCCGCTAAATTTTTTGAAGAAACTTTTGTGCTTGGCAACGGGAAAATGGGTGCCACTGTTTTTGGCGATCCGGATAACGAAACTGTTTATCTGAACGACGCTACACTCTGGTCGGGCGGCCCGGTTGATGTCAATATGTCTCCGGAAGCATACAAGCAGGTGCCAGCTGTTCGCGAAGCATTGAAAAATGAAAATTATGAACTGGCGGATAAATTAAATAAAAAGCTTCAGGGAAAATTTTCAGAATCATATGCTCCCCTTGGCACAATGCATTTAAGTTTTAAGCATCAATCAAAGTCAGTGAATTATTCACGGGATTTAAATCTGAAAAGTGCGGTGGCTTCTGTAAACTATCAGGCCGATGGTGTGAATTTTCAACGGGAGTATTTTGTTTCTTATCCCGACAAAGTGATGATTATAAAACTTTCTGCAAATAAAAAAGGAGCATTAAATTTCAGTCTGAATTTTGACAGTCAGTTGAAATATAAGGTGATGACCAACAAAAATCAACTGGATGCCAATGGTTATGCACCCTATCATTGTGCGCCAAGTTACAGGAACGAAAAAGATCCGGTAAGATTTGATGAAAACCGCGGAACACGCTTTACATCGCTTTTCAAAATTAAGAATATGGATGGCAATATTTCCCGTACCGATTCAACGCTCGAAGTTAAAGGAGCAACCGAAGTGTTGATTTATGTTTCCATTGCCACAAGTTTCAATGGTTTTGATAAAGATCCTGTTTCGAATGGTTTAGACAATAAAAAAATAGCTTTAGCGCAATTGGGCAAAGCTTATGGAAAATCGTTTGATTATTTGCTTGAACGTCATGTGGCAGATTATCAACACTTTTTTAACCGTGTTGAGTTGAATCTCGGGAAAACGAATGCTCCGGATCTGCCTGTCAATGAGCGGTTAAAACGTTACGCCGAAGGGAAAGAAGATAGAAATCTGGAAGTTTTGTATTTTAATTTCGGGCGCTATCTGCTGATTGCGAGTTCGCGCACTCCGGGTGTTCCCGCCAATCTTCAGGGTGTCTGGAATCCGTATATTCGTCCGCCATGGAGCAGTAATTATACATCCAATATTAATCTGGAAGAAAATTACTGGCTGGCGGAAACTACAAATTTGTCAGAAATGCATAATCCTTTAATGGATTTTATCGGTTATCTGGCAAAGACAGGAAGTGTTACAGCAAAAACTTTTTACGGTGTGAATGAAGGCTGGTGTCTGGCTCACAATTCCGACATATGGGCCATGACAAATCCTGTTGGCGATTTTGGAAGCGGTGATCCGAACTGGGCCTGCTGGAACATGGGTGGAGCCTGGGTTAGTTCTCATCTATGGGAACATTATCAGTTTACAAAGGATGAGAATTTTCTTAAAAACAAAGCTTATCCTCTGCTGAAAGGAGCTGCTGAGTTTTGTCTTGGATGGCTTGTGAAAGATGCCAAAGGAGAACTGATTACTTCACCGTCCACATCTCCCGAAAACAAGTTCATAGCGCCCGATGGATATAAAGGTGCAACCTTATATGGAGGAACCGCTGATCTGGCAATGATAAGAGAATGTTTTCTGCAAACTATTGAGGCTTCAAAAATTTTAAAAACCGATGATGATTTCCGGGCGAAACTCGAAGATGCGCTTTCCCGTTTGCATCCATATCAAATCGGAAAAAAAGGAAATCTTCAGGAATGGTATTTCGACTGGCCGGATGAAGATTCTCAACACAGGCATCAGTCTCATCTTTACGGATTGTTTCCCGGACATCACATTACACCTGAAAAGACTCCGGAACTTGCGCAAGCCTGCCGCAGAACACTTGAAATAAAGGGTGACGAAACTACTGGCTGGTCCAAAGGCTGGAGAATTAATCTCTGGGCAAGATTATGGGACGGCAATCATGCCTATAAAATGTTCCGTGAATTATTGAAATATGTTGATCCGGATAAATACGAAGGACTCGATAAAAAAAGAGGAGGTGGAACTTATCCTAACTTATTTGATGCACATCCGCCTTTCCAAATTGATGGTAACTTTGGCGGGACGGCAGCAGTTGCCGAAATGTTGTTACAGTCGGATGAAAATGAAATCCGATTGCTGCCCGCATTACCAATGGCGTGGGACGAAGGTTTTGTTTCAGGATTGAAAGCGCGTGGTAATTTTGAAATTTCGATGAACTGGTCGGATAACACTTTGCGTTCCGCTACAATAAGATCGAATAGCGGAGGTGTTTGTAATCTGATCACAAAAACTCCGGTACTGGTTGAAGACAAAAATATGACATCTTCAAAAACTAAAAACGGCTTTTATCAACTGACATTTGAAACACAGAAGGGGAAAATGTATCAGTTAATACAGGCGAAAACGGAAAACCATTACGTTTTTTCCTATTTTAAAAATAACGGGCAGGATGGTTTGCATTTGGCCGGAAGCACGGATGGATTTCACTGGAAAGCGTTTAAAAACGATCAGTCGTTTCTTACGCCTCATGTCGGAAAAGACAGCATAATGCGCGATCCGTGTATTATTCAGGGATTGGATGGAAAATTTCACATGGTATGGACCGATAGCTGGACAGACAAAGGTATCGGATACGCCAGTTCCGAAGATTTGATTCACTGGTCGAAACAGGTTTTTATTCCGGTGATGGAGAAGGAAGACAGCGCCCGTAACTGCTGGGCACCTGAAATCACTGTCGACCCGTTTTCGCAGACGTATATGATTTACTGGGCAACTACGATTAAAGGTAAGTTTCCTGAAACATTTTCGAACATGGAAAGTGGCTACAACCACCGGATTTATTATGTAACCACAAAAGATTTTGAAAATTTCAGTGAAACAAAACTGCTTTACGATCCGGGATTTAACTCGATAGATGCTACGATTGTACGCGACGAAAACAAATACGTAATGTTCCTGAAAGATGAAACCCGTGAACCGGCACAGAAAAATCTGAAAATAGCTTATGCTGATAATCTTACCGGTCCATATTCTGATGCTTCCGGTCCGATTACAGGAGAATACTGGGCAGAAGGTCCTACAACATTAAAACAGGATGGAAAATGGTTGGTTTATTTTGATAAATACCGCGATCATAAATATGGTGCAATAACTTCGACTGATCTTAAAAACTGGACTGATGTCTCGGATCAGATTTCATTGCCCGGCGGAATACGTCACGGATCAATTCTGAAAGTAGATGAAGCTACGTATAACAAACTTCAGGAAGTTCAATGACTTGATTCATAGTAGGTTGATTTTCATGTAAAATACATAGATAAGAAATTTTAATCATAGCAATGCCGCATATCCTTAACCGGATTTGCGGCATGTTTGTTACTACATGTTCCTGTCTGAAAATTCAAAACCGGTTTTCTGATAAATTTCACCTGTTTCCGTATTCTTAAAAGAAGCATTACAGCCTTTCACAAAGAAGTGTGCAACAGCGTAAAAAAACATTCTGATTTTGATTTTGTTGATGAATATGTGTACCTGAAAACATTAGTTTGAATAATTTTCTATTTTTGCTTAGTCCTATTTGATATTTCTTTGTAAACTCAATACTTCTGAATTTACTGAATACTTAAATACATAATACATAAAAATGAAAAAACTTTCACACCTTCTATTATTGATTCTATTATTTGCTTTTTCCGGGAATATGACAGCCCAACGTCATATGGAAAAATTGAACAGAGGGTTGGTCGCTATCCGCGTTTCTACAAGTCAGGTTTTCTTGTCGTGGCGTGTATTGGGCACCGATCCTGATAATGTGGCTTTTAATCTCTATCGTGATGGTGTCAAAATTAATACCGATCCCATAACCACAACATCCAATTATGCCGACCAGGCTGCATCAGCAACTACTTATACCGTGAAAACTGTAATTAATGGTACCGAAACAGGCGAATCGTACGATGCAAGCGTATGGGCTAATAATTATATGGATGTGGCTCTGGATGTGCCGGGATATATGACTATGCCCGATGGAACCACTTGTACATATTCTCCAAACGATTGTAGTGTTGGCGATGTGGATGGTGATGGAGAGTATGAAATAATTGTAAAATGGGATCCATCCAATTCCAAGGATAATTCGCAATCGGGGTATACCGGTTATGTTTTTCTGGATGTATATAAACTTAACGGGACGCATTTGTGCCGGATAGATTTAGGAAAAAATATTCGTGCAGGAGCACATTATACCGATTTTGAAGTGGAAGATTTTGATGGAGATGGCAAAGCCGAAATTATCTGTAAAACAGCACCGGGAACGAAAGATGGTCTGGGTAATTTCCTGAGTAAAGGTCCCGCCGCAAGCGACGATGACAATGCTGATTATCGTAATTCAAGTGGCTATATTTTAACCGGTCCCGAATACCTTACATGCTTCAGCGGGCTTACAGGCGAAGAACTTTCGACCGTAAATTATGTACCGGCCCGTGGAACTGTGTCCGCGTGGGGCGATAGCTATGGTAACCGTGTGGATCGTTTTCTTGCCTGTACAGCTTATCTTGATGGTGTGCATCCAAGTGCGGTAATGTGCAGGGGATATTATACAAGAGTTGTTTTAGCAGCCTGGGATTTCAAAAACGGTCAGTTGACGCAGCGCTGGGTATACGATTCGAACTCTCCCAATGGAGCAAATGCTTATGGACAGGGGAATCACAATCTTTCGGTAGGCGATATTGATGATGATGGTAAAGATGAGATTGTTTACGGAGCCTCGGCTTTTGATGATGATGGAAAATGTATTTATAAAACCGGGCTTGGACATGGTGACGCGATGCACATGAGTGACCTTGATCCTGACAGGAAAGGTCTGGAAGTTTGGGAAGTTCATGAAGATACCAGTCAGCCTTATGGTGAAGAATTACATGATGCCAGAACCGGAGAAATCTTTTGGGGAAATTTCACAGGATCTGATAACGGGCGTGGTTTATCTGCCAATATTATTGCAGGTAATCGTGGTTTTGAAATGTGGAGTGCTTCGGTTTCGGATGTAAGAAATAAATCGGGAGCAGTCCTCAGTACAACGAAAGCTTCAATGAACTTCAGAATATACTGGGATGGTGATTTACTGGATGAATTATTGGATGGGACCACAATTTCCAAGTATGGATCAGGTACTTTGTTGTCGGCCACAGAATGTAGCTCCAATAACAGTACAAAAGCTACACCCTGTCTTTCAGCGGATATATTTGGCGACTGGCGTGAAGAAGTGATATTCCGTACGAATGATAACTCAAAATTGCGTATTTATTCAACGAATATTCCTACTCAATATAAAATGTACACACTGATGCACGATGCTCAGTACCGGGACGCTATCGCCTGGCAGAATGCAGGTTATAATCAGCCTCCTCACGCGGGATTTTATATTGGTGACGATATGCAAATACCTCCTGCATCAGCAATTTATAATAATGAGAAACGCTGGAGTAACGGTTCGAGTTGGGACAATAATGTTTCAACTTCGTGGACCGATAGCACTTCGTCTGCAGCCGCTTTTAAAAACGGAGATGGAGTTTTGTTCGATCTGACTGCAGGAGCGAATGCTACTGTAAATGTGACTGGTAATCTTTCGCCTTACAGAATGAAAGTAAATTCTCCATACAATGTTACTCTCTCTGGAACAGGTACACTGGAAGGTACAATGGATTTGAAAAAGTTGGGAGCGGGTACACTTACTTTAAATAATAACAATACATACAGCGGCACTACCACGATTTGGGATGGCGATTTTTATAACAATGGAACACTCTCGAACAGTGAAGTTGCCATTGAAGCTTTTGTAAAACTCGGAGGTTCCGGAGTGTTTGGAAACAATGTTAAGTTGGAAAATCTGTCTTCAGTTAATCCCGGAAATGCAGCAAATGAAACATCAAAACTGACTTTTGATAAAAATCTTACCGAAACAGGGAAGGTTTCTTATAATTTTGATATTCAAATGAGTAATGGAGCGGCTGTTTCAAATGACACGCTTATTGTGAATGGAGACTGGACGATTCGGGCAAATAACAGCTTCACTATAAATGCTGTAAATGGTTCTCTGGTGCCCGGAAATTATGTTTTGGTGAAATGTGCCGGAACTGTTTCGGGAGATTTAAGAGCCGTAAATGTATCAGGTGTGCCTGCCGGATTAAGTTATATACTTGAAAATAATAACGGAATAATATCATTGACCGTTAAGGCTCCTTCTAACCTGATATGGACTCCTCAGAGTGATTCCAAATGGGATGCGGGGATAACTTCGAACTGGAATGATGGTTATACCAGCCGCTTATTCGTATCCAATGATTCGGTAGTGTTTAACGACAGCGCATCATTGAAAGCTGTAATAATAAATGAATCTGTTTTACCGGGAAAAGTTACAGTTGATGCAGCAGCAAATTACACATTCAGCGGGTCAGGATCAATAGGCGGTACAGGAAATTTTGTAAAAAACGGTACCGGGAAAGCCATTGTAGCAACTCAAAACAGTTATACCGGAAAAACCATTGTGAATGATGGAACACTTGAATTTGCAAGTATTTCAAATGGTGGTTCTGCTTCATCTATTGGGGCTGCATCCGCTTCTCCTGCCAATATTTTGATAAACGGAGGAAAATTAAATTATACAGGAATAAGTGCGACGATTGACAGAGGTTTTACGGTTGGAGTGAATGGTGGCACTTTAGGCATTGCCGGTTCATCAGCAATTTTAACCACGACAGGTAAAATTACAGGGCCTGGTTTGTTTACAAAAGATGGTGCCGGTAAATTATCAATTTCTGTTGCAAATGATTATTCAGGAGGAACTATTCTGAAACAGGGCTCTGTCGTGCTAACCAGCGATGTGGCAAACACTTCGGGTATGGGAACAGATACCATAACGTTTATGGGAGGATCGTTAATCATGTATGACAGTAACACCACCGACAATACTTCAACCTGGAATCTGTCTATTCCGTCGGGAAAAACAGGGAATCTGAATACTGATGGAAGATCACTGATCAGCGGTTCAATAACAGGTGCCGGAACATTGAATTATTATACAAATTATACGGGCAATATTCTCGCGTCCGATGTTTCCAATTTCGGTGGAACCATGAATATTACTACTGATGCCGATGGAGGTAATTTTTAAGTTTACAATACAAAAGGATATGCCAATACAAAAATAAACATGTTCAATCTGGTTACAATGATGTATCGTGTAACATCGAATATCACAATTCCAATCGGCGATCTTACAGGATATTCCAACTCTGTTTTGGGTGCCGGAGGTACAGGAGCATGTACCGTAACATGGGAAATTGGTAACCGAAATGCAAATTCAACGTTTAACGGAAAGATTACCAATGCCCAATACAGCGGAACGGGTGCAATTGCTGCAATTAAAAAAGTAGGGACAGGT
>MTLE01003089.1_pt2 | contig 19788 bp, 16 predicted proteins | sample 1982461 | NCBI WGS metagenome assembly MTLE01 (sample SAMN05712605, study PRJNA340218) | biofilm metagenome | isolation source: sample SPL anode biofilm adapted to -200 mV | place: USA | collected 2012-02-03
CACGAAACAATTGTTACACTGTACAGCGGACAGTTCTCTGAACTGTTCTCCTACACGTTACACAATTGTTTTCGCGAAGGCAAAGAGCCAATCACTAGCTTGCTTGTAGTTGGCGACTGTCCGCGAACAATAAGAAATTCGCATCGCGATTTCTTATTGTTGTGGAAACTGCACTCAAAGCAACTATTGTTCGGTGCTTTTTCATTTCGCAATTACCTATATTTGACTGTTTTTATTTGGGTTTGGCCATCTCACTGGGGTACCATTTTAGAAACCACAGTGAAAATGCAAAGGTTGGGATGCTCAAAAGAATCGGAATGATCGCTGCGAAATTGATCAGCAGCGTGGTATTAAGCCATAGGGTTAGTCCAGCCTGGGCCAGAAATACCAGTGACCAGATATAACATAACAACCGATTGGTTCTTAGAAACAAAACGTTTTTAAGGGCGTTGCGGCCATTGAAATAGTGGGTGTAGTCTGCTGTTAAAGGAACCGTCTTTAAGGTCGAAATAATCCAAATCAGGGCCAGGGCAAAATACCCGATGATCGCAAAGGTGTTTCCCTGATAGTCCGCTCCAAAGGTTACCACCATTAAACTGAGCAGAGAAAAAGTTAATAAGGTTGCCCGTTCAAAATAAACCAGATCGGTGCCTCGCTTGATACCGCAAAGGATACCACTGACCATCATCGGAATTACCACCCCGATCAAGGGATTGTAATCAGCAAAAAGAAAACAGAAAATCCAGGGGCACATGGCCAGAAAGAACCAGTAGGGGGTGTTTTTAAAACTGATCGGCACAAGCCGTTTTTTCTTATCGGGATTTAAATTGACCGGTCCAAACAAGCCATCGAGAAAGGCATTAAAAATTCGCATATCGCCAACAACGGCGTATTTTTTTTCTAATAGCGATTGGGCGGCATCAATTTTACCTTCCAGGATACGCTCTAGGGTGGTCAGCGTGATGCTGATCGCCGTTGTCTCCCGGGCAAAATCATTACGGAGCAAGGTACAGGTTTCATCCTTGATCACCAGCTGATAGCGTTCTTTAATGTCGGTAAAATCAATCTGCAGTACCGCATTCATTTTGGGCCGGATCTTGGGATTAAAGGCAGCCTGAACCTCTTTCATATAATTCCAGGCGATCAGACCACCATCAGAATCCTTCATCCGAGTATCATCCACTCCCCAACTCAGGTTTGTTGTCTGGAGATAGGTTGGTGTTTCCACAAAAGGTTTTGCCAGACCTTCCCTTATTTTTGGTGAAATGCTCAAGTTTTCACCGTATTCTTTTCCGGCTATTTTAACCAGATCCAGATATGGGCCGGTCAGGTTGTCCAGCTGGTGGATCCCCAGCAGTTCCCCTTCAACGCAAATAATTTTTTCCCACTTATCCTTGCCGAAAAGATTATTAAACTGTTCTTCGACTCCTTCATAATTGTTCTTTTTTGATGGAAAACCACATGTGCTGATTAGCACATGTTTTTTATTTTGCATTTTTTCAGGGTTCCGGAAGGGATGTCCGTAGGTTCCCCGCCCTTCATTGTCAATAAATGGTAGCAGAGCCGGTTGGGTTCGTTCCATAAATTTTTTCATGGCGCTGGAGATCCCATAATGGTACAGCGGCGTGGCCCAGATCACAATGTCGGCCTCTTCATATTGATGGAAAAGTTCCGTCATATCATCCTGAAAAACACATTCTCCCGGTGTGGTCGTCCAGCAGCTATGGCAGCCGGTACAGGCACTAATATTCTTCTGGATTAAATTGATGGTCTCGACGACTGTTTCCGGATCATACTCAATTAACCCCGATGCAAATTGTTCGGCAATGATCATCGTGTAGCTTTTGGTTGATTTATGACTGCCGTTTAACAATAGAACTTTACGCATAGTATCCTCACTTTCTTATTTAAATAACTGAAAAAGGTCATCAAACAAACGATCCTGTTGGTGGCATCGTTTTTCCTAATATATAATACCTCATCTCCCAAAATTATAACAAAAAACATCGCCGACGAATACACCTAATTTGAAACTTATGTTTTATCAATTCTGAGATTAAGACATCTTTCGTGTGTCACGTGTTATAATGACACACGAAAGCGTCTTATTTTGACACACGAGACACAAATTCGCCATCAAAAAAACCGGTTTCCGGCTTTTTTAAGCGTACTTTGTTTTGGCATGATTATTGCGGGTATATAATTACACGTCCATGTTTATGGGCAAATATATGGTGACTATACCAAAAGGAGATTATCATGAGTAAAACAAAAGTATCTGTTGTAAAGGTTGCACAACCTGAAGGCAATGCCTCCTTCATGAACGGAAAATATGTCCGGATTGAAGAGGATGTCAGAAAAATTGAAGCCGCTGTTGCCGAAGCAGTTGAACTCGCTATTGGTTCCCTTGATACCATCATCAAGGAAGGCGATACGGTCTTAATTAAACCGAACCTTGCTTTCCAGGCCCCCCCTGAAAGCCACGCCGTTGTCGATCCCCGAACCATCGAAGCTGTTGTTTCTTATGTTAAGAAAAACTCCAAAGCCGGAAAAGTCGTCGTCGGCGATAACCCTTCCTTAGGCATGCATGTTGGCCGGGCCAAACCTGCTTTTAAAGATTCCAAAATGGAAGAAGCTGCTAAACTTGGCGGTGCTGACGAAGTCATTTATTTCGACGAACATGATGTCGTTCCCGTAGAAATTGAAGGGGCTAAATTATTCAAACATGCCACCGTGTTCAAACCCTTCATGGATGCCGATGTGGTCATCAACCTGCCAAAAATGAAGGTTCATTTGGCCGGTACCGTTACCTTAGGCCTTAAAAACTGGAATGGGATCATCCCTAACTGTCACCCCAACGATCAACAGCAAGGGGCTCACCGGATCGAGTTGGGCCAAAAAATGGCTGATATGTATCGAATTCGCCATGCCGATTTGACGATTGTTGATTCCGTTATTGGGATGGAAGGTCAGGGACCGCACGCCGGAACCCCAATTGAGATGAACCTCATCGTGGCCGGAACTGACACCGTCGCCGTTGACTCCGTTGCCTGTTCAATTATGGGCTTTGAACCGATGGAAATTCCTGCCATCCGCTGTGCCGGAACCGAAGGTCAGGGCGAAATCGATTTAGATAAAATCGACGTTCTGGGGAACTCCATCGAATCAGTTATGAAACATTTTAAACGTCCCGGTGGTGATCCCATTGGAATGTATGCCGGATTAACCTGCATCATGCAGCAAACCTGTCCCGGTTGCTTTGTTAACGTCCGCGGTGCCCTGGACTCATTTGCGATCTCCGGAATTGACATGAACAAATTCTTGGAAAAATCCGGCGAAGTCGTGGTCATCGCCGGTGGTGTGCCAGACATTGATCCACAATTCTGTGCCGGTAAAAACGTCTTTATCTGTGGCGATTGCTGGGAGCTCTTCCCCTCAGCAGATAAGGTTCGGGAAGCAGCCTCACTGGCTAAATCAGTAACCTATTATCCCGGTTGCGCACCCGTATACATTTTTGCGCAACTCAACGGTGATCTTCAGAAACTGGCTGCTGGCAAATAGATTTTCGACTCTCGGTATCAGGGGATTCTCCCCTGATACCCTTTGTTAATCAATTGCAAAAGCAATCGCCTTCGCAAGAAACAAACCAACAAAATAGAGGAGTGTGAACGCTTTGAAAATTTCTGCTGATTTTGAGATGATTAAAAAAACCTGGGAAGACTTTGTCGTATCCGGGAACGTGGGACATCATGTCCGTAAACCGATCATTGATTCCTGGCTGCGCTGTCAACAAGCAGGACTTGATCCCCGGGCTTTAAATCGCACCCCAACAGTCAGCGAAGAAAATTTTAGAAAACGCCTTGAACAGAATCAGTTGCTACTGGATGTCAGTATTCCCTTTATGGTTGAATTACAGGAATTTGTCAACACGTCTGGTTTTTCCACCACCCTTACCGATCCCAATGGCGTCATTCTTGAACTGATTTGTGACCAAGCTATTTTAGACGAAGCCTTCACAAAAAATCTGGTTCGTGGCAGCATCTGGAATGAACACATGGCCGGCACCAATGCCACCGGTTTAGCCATCGATCTGCTCCAGCCGATTCAGGTAATCGGCGCCGAGCACTACTATGAATGCTATCACGAACTAACCTGTTCTGCCGCACCGATTCTTGATGCCAACGGCAAACTGCTGGGCGTCATGGATATGGCCGGGCCAAAAGAAATGGCCTATCCCCATACCTTGGGCATGGTTGTTGCTGCCACAAAAGCAATCTCCCGACAGCTCTGTATTGCCGAATCCCATCGCCAGGTTGATTTAACCAATCACTACCTGCGAACCCTGATCGACTCAATGACCGATGGGGTGGTTGCCGTCGATCTCAAAGGCAAAATCATTGGCATCAATTCTCAAGGTGCCAAGATTTTAAAAACCACTACCTTTGAATCCTATGGGAAAAATATTCTGGAAATTATGGACGGCGAAACGATTCTCGATCATAACGGCGATGTTCCGCCATCATTTGAAGAAAAAGATAAACACATTGTTACAAAGAGCAAAAAAATCAACTGCCTGATTAACAGCAAACTGATTCTTCATGACAATGGCACTGTTGCTGGAGCCGTTGCTACCCTGAAAGATCTGGATAAAACCATTCAGGTTTCAGAAAAAGCCAAACGCAAAGGCACCCGATTTACCTTCGATGACATCATTGGAGAAAGTTCCGAACTGTTACGCTCTGTCCATCTTTCACAAATTGCTGCTAAGGGTAGTGCGACGGTTCTTTTAGAAGGTGAAAGTGGAACTGGCAAAGAAATGTTTGCCCAGGCTATCCATAATGCCCATCAATCAGACCAGCCTTTTATTGCCATTAATTGTGCCGGAATTCCCGAAAGCCTGATTGAGAGTGTGCTTTTCGGCTATGAAGAAGGATCTTTTACAGGAGCCAGCAAACACGGAAAAATCGGAAAATTTGAACTGGCCAGGGGCGGCACCATTTTTCTCGATGAAATTGGTGAAATGCCCTTAAACACCCAGACCATTCTGCTACGGGTTTTGCAGGAGCGGTACATCCAGCGCATTGGTGGAAACAAGGATATTCCCATTGATGTGCGGGTAATTGCCGCTACCAATAAAAATCTTGCCGAAGAAGTTAAAAAGGGGCGGTTTCGACAAGATCTTTACTATCGACTGAATGTATTGCAAATCAATATTCCACCGCTACGCAAACGGAAAAAGGACATTCCCATTCTGGCTGAGTTTTTTCTGCGTGACATCACCCAGACCTGCGGTAAATACATCGAACCCCTCCACCCTTCCACTATCGCAACGATGCAGGAATATGAGTGGCCGGGCAATGTGAGACAATTTAAAAATGCCATTGAACAGGCCGTTAATTTCACCGAAACCAATCGCATTGACAACTATTTTATTGCCAGTTACTTACCCAATATTAACGCTGAGCTGACCCCGAAAGAAAACCTTCCCGTACAACCAAAAATTATTGAACCACGACCGGAGCAACCCAATGTGGACTTAAAAAATATGGAACTCACCACCATTAAAAAAGCCCTGGCTCTTTTTTCTGAACGCAAGAAAGCCGCTGAGTACCTGGGTATTTCCCGGAGTACCCTGTACCGCAAAATGAAACTGTATCACCTGGAGGACTAAGCATGAAAAAAGACCTCGTTTGGATTGACCTGGGACTGATTTCCTATGAAGATGCCTTTGTCATCCAGGAACAACTCCATGAAAAATGTGTCACCAAAACATGGCCGGACACCCTGCTTTTTCAGGAAAACTATCCGGTTATCACCCTGGGTCGGGGCACTCATGAGCAGAACCTGCTCATGACCCCAGCTGAACTTTTGGATCAAGGTATTGCTCTGACAGCGGTTAGCCGTGGCGGCGATATTTCCTATCATGGCAATGGTCAATTCATTGTTTCACCAATTCTGCACTTTGATCAGTATCTCAAGGGGGCTCATCAGTATGTTCGCTGTCTGGAACAGGTGGTTATTAATCTGCTGGCCCATTATCAGCTAAAAGGCAAACGTATCAAAGGACGCAGCGGTGTCTGGGTTGTGGAACCCGAAACCGGCGAAGAAAAGAAAGTCTCCGCTCTGGGTATTGCAGTATCTCATGGGGTTACCCTCCATGGCATATCGATTAATGTCAACCCCGACCTCGAACATTTTAAGGCCATCATACCCTGCGGCATTGCAGACAAAGGTGTGACCTCCATGGAAGCCTGCGGATGTCCCCCGATCAGCCTGCCTGATCTGCGTGACCAGTTCATTTTGGCTTTCGATGAGATGTTTGGCACCCACACCACTAAAAGAACCATTGACGAAATTGTCAATCATAAACGTTAAACTGTGTTTTAAACAAGAAGTTGTTAATCTTGAAGAAAAAATTTAAAGGAGAACAAAATGAAATACGAAATAGCAATCCCCGAATTCGCTGAAGGCGCTGAAGAAATCAATTTAAGACAATGGCTTGTGGCTGTTGGCGATACTGTTAAAAAAGGTGATAACATTGCTGAAGCAGCCACCGATAAAATTTCTATCTACATCGAATCCCCAGCCGACGGGGTTCTTTCTGCGATCCTGGCGCAAGAAGATGATCGCGTTTTAGTTGGCCAGATTATTGGCGAGATTGAGGGTTAAGAACATGGCCGGTATACATCAGGATAAGGTTATTATCATCACCGGGTCGTCCCGGGGAATTGGTTATTCGTTTGCCGAATATCTCAGTAATGAAGGGGCCAATATTGTTATTATTGGTCGAAATATTGAAACTGCCAAGGCTGCTGCCGAAAAGCTGCCGACCAAATGCATTGCTGTACAATGCGATATCTCTTCCGAAGCAGACGCCATCAGAATGGTCGACATTGTTATGGAAACCTACGGAAAAATTGATGTGCTGATTAACAACGCCGGAATCTTCCCCGTTAAAACCTTCAGCGCCATGACCCTGGACGACTGGAAAGCGGTAATTGACATTGATTTAACCGGCACCTTTATCGCCACTCATGCGGTTTACAAGGTACTGGAAAAGCAAAAACGGGGTAAGATTATTAATGTGGCTTCCATTGCCGGTCGGGTTGGTGGACTCGGGTTTACCCATTATTCCGCCGCTAAAGGTGGTGTCATCGCCTTTACCAAAGCTCTGGCCCGGGAAGCTGCTCGTCTCAACATTCAGGTTAATGCCATTGCTCCAGGTGTTATTGAAACCGACATGGCCAATTCAAACTTCCCCAAATATGCCCTGACAGAGCACACCAAAAATACCCCGGCCGGTCGACTGGGAACAGAAGAAGACTTATTGGGGATTATCTCCTTTCTTTGCTCATCAGGCAGTGATTACATCATCGGGCAGACCATTGCCATCGATGGTGGTTATACCATGATCTAATGTGAATCTGACCAAATTGTTGAGGAGACTTCCATGAATATACAAGACTCGTTTATCAAGCTAAAAACCAGTGATGTGACCATCACGTATCTGGAGGCCGATGGCCAGGAATTTACTCAGACCTACGCCACGCTTTTTGAAAATGCCATGAAAGTCCTCGGCGGTTACCAGTCTGCCGGTCTAAAAAAAGGATCCCTGCTGGTATTTCAGCTTAAAAGTATCCAGGCCCAGATCACCTGTTTCTGGGCGGGCATCCTGGGCGGTATGGTACCCGCCATCCTACCCCTGGCCCAGGATGAAAAATCACGGGCTTATCTGCAAAGTGTCCTTAACACACTGGAAGACCCCATCATTGTCAGTGATCTCGAGGGGGTAACAACCCTTTTTGAAAACAACCTGATGATGTATCGGGCTTTGACCGAATCGTCACCGGGAACCATTGTTTCAGTGAATGACACGGATCCTGGGATGATTCAGTTTACCTCTGGCACCTCTTCGGATCCGAAAGGCGCTGTTTTGACTACCCGCAACCTCCAAGAAGGCGGTATTGCCAGCAGTATCATCGTCCGGGACAATGTTTCGGAACGCTATCTAAGCTGGCTGCCGCTATCCCATTGCTTTGGTTTTGTCGGCTATCATCTGGTTCCGATTGTCAACAACTTTCCCCAGTATTTAATGAGCCCGCTGCAGTTTGTAAAAAACCCCAACCGCTGGCTGGAGAAGCTCTCGCAGTTTTCCGCCACTGTCACCGGAGCGGCCCTTTTTGGCATCGAACTATTGCTGAAGGTCGGCATTAAACAGAATCAGGCGGTGAATCTTGACACGCTTTATATCTGTTTTTGCGGTGGCGAAGATGTCAATCCCCTTTCCTTAACCGCTTTCGAAGATCAAACAGCCCCAATGGGTTGGACCCGGGATACCTTAAAACCAGCCTACGGTCTTAGTGAAACCACCATGGGTGTGGCTTACACTCCCTACGGTTCACCCTTCCGAATGGATTATTTTTTGGGCAGCGGCATTGCCATTGGCGAAAAACTGTTCTTCTGTGATCCTGATGATGATACCATCGGCCGGATGTCAGTAGGTGTTTTGGATGAATGCAATGAGGTCGTCGTTAAAGATCTTAACGGAAATATTCTGGATCCGGAATATCTGGGTCTGATCCATATTCGTGGCACCAATGTCATGCAGGGATATTATTCCAAAACTAAAAACACCCCTACCGGGGTGGATGAAGACGGTTATTTTAACACCGGCGATCTGGGCTTTTTTCGAAATGGCTGGTTGAATATATTTGGCCGCTATAAAGATATTATTATCGTCAACGGCGAAAACTATCTGGTCTCCGATCTGGAAAAAACCGGCAAGCAGGTCTTGCCTGAGAATACCAACCTGATTGTTGTTCAGGGCAAAAACCGGAACACTCAGGACAACTGCCTGATTCTCTTTAGTGATTCGAAAAATCCAGAAACTTTAACCCTGGCTGGCCAGGCTATTTCTGCCACCTGGCAACTACCGATAAAATGGGGTGTGATTATTGATGAAATACCCAGGACCACCTCTGGTAAAATCAACCGGTTGGCTTTGGCTGTTGCCTGGGAAAACGGCGACTACGATAATTATGATCTGGCCATCCCGTTAGGCAGCGTTTCTGAATCGACCCTGAACGGACCTTATAAAGAGATGGCAAATTGCTGGGCCGATATTCTGAAAATTTCGCCAGCGATGATTGGACTTGACAGTCATTTTATTTTTGATCTCGGTGGCGATTCGCTGGGTCTGATTGATCTGATTAACCAACTGGAGCAGATTAATGGGATTAAAATAAACACCAATCAGTTCCGCAACTACCTGACCTTAACTGAAATGACCAATTATATTTTGTCATTTTAACAATTTTTTTAATATTTTGCTGACTCATCAGCAGTAATGGAGACAATTATGAATGTAGATCAATTAACAAAATTATTGGAAGACGTCAAAAACCACGAATGCGAGGTCAATACCGCTCTGGAGTTGCTAAAAACCCTTCCCTATGAAGACCTTTCCTATGCCAAAGTGGATCATCACCGGGAGCTGCGAAACGGTTATCCGGAGGTGATTTACAGTCCCGGAAAGTCGCTGAACCAGATTAAGGGGATTGTCGAAAACATGTTGACCCGCTCCACTGGCAACATCCTCGCTTCCCGGGCTGAACGGGATGTCTTCGACACTATCAAATCCATTACCCCTGATGCTATTTATTACGAAGAAGCCCGCTCCGTGGTCGTCAAACGGGAAGAATATAAAACCACCGAAGATTATATTCTTGTCGTCACGGCTGGAACTTCAGACATTCCGGTTGCTGAAGAAGCCGCTGTCACTGCCATGGTGATGGGTAATCAGGTTAAACGGCTCTATGATGTGGGAGTCGCCGGGATCCATCGACTACTTGGCAACGTCCCAATTATCAATCACGCCAAAGTCATTATTGTGGTGGCTGGTATGGAAGGCGCTCTGGCCTCAGTCGTCGGTGGACTCACCGATAAACCCATCATTGCTGTTCCCACCAGTATCGGTTACGGCGCCAGCTTTGGCGGAATCTCGGCTTTACTGGGGATGCTGACCTCCTGCGCCAGTGGGATTGGCGTTGTCAATATTGATAATGGTTTTGGGGCTGCCTGTATGGCATCAAAAATTAACAAACTATAAACATAAGCGAAATTTCATCAGGGCGTGGCCCAAAGAAGGAGAATTGTCCATGAAGGTTTTATTTTTCGATTGTTTTTCCGGTATTAGTGGGGATATGGTTTTAGGTGCCTTTATTGATTTGGGTATTGATCCGGCATACCTTGACGCTGAACTGAAAAAGCTGAATCTCAGCGGGTTTCGCATCGAAGCCGAGCAAACCATGAAAAAAGGGATATCCGGCACTCGCTGTCATGTTATCCTGGAAGCTGACCGACACCATCATCGGCACTTTAACGATATAAAAGAAATCATCGAAAATTCAACCCTCTCGGACGAGGTTAAAACCACTGCGCTGGCTATTTTTATGCGGGTGGCTGTCGCCGAAGGCAAGGTTCATAATGTTCCGGTTGAACGGGTTCATTTTCATGAGGTTGGCGCTCTCGATTCAATTGTTGATATCGTCGGGGCGGCCATCTGTTATCATGCCTTAAAACCGGATCTGGTTTATGGTTCCAAAATAAATGTAGGCAGCGGCTGGGTTCGCTGTGCCCATGGACTCTTACCGGTACCGGCACCGGCTACCGCCGAGATTCTTTGTGAATCGAATTTCGAAATGTACTCCAAGGCCATTGACGGTGAATCGGCTACACCCACCGGGGTGGCGATCCTGGCTGAACTGGCTACCTATTCCCCGACTACCCCCAGTTTTATTCCGGAAAAAACCGGCTATGGTTTTGGCGGCAAGGATTTTGGGGTTTTAAATGCCCTACGGATTATTCAGGGTCGTAAATCTGAAGCCAACACCATTATGGTGGTAGAAACCAATGTTGATGACATGACCGGTGAAATGGCTGGCTATGTCCTTGAAGTTTTGCTGCAAAACGGTGCCCTGGATGCCTTTTACACGCCGGTCTATATGAAGAAAAACCGCCCGGGCATCCACCTGACGGTTCTCTGCAGCGAAGCCCGACTGCCGCTGATTGAAGAAATTATTCTAAAAGAAACCTCCACCATCGGCATTCGCAAATACCCGGTTGAGCGAACCTGTATGCACCGGCATTTTAAAAAAATAGCAACCCCACTGGGTGAAGTAACCATTAAAATATCCCAGCAGGGTGCTGTTACCCGGGCCACCCCGGAATATGAGGATGTCAAAAAAATCGCCCAGGAATCGGGCAAATCGCTGTGGGAAGTATTAGAAATGGTTGAAAAATTAAAATAGCGTTGCAAACCAGCAAAACAAAAGACTCAGATGCTTAGCTTTCTGAGTCTTTTGTTTTGCTGTATCCATTGATATTCCCTTTTAAAATTGCTCTGATTTACTGAAGCTTGAATTGATTGGTCTGTCTTTTTAATATCTCAGCCTGGTTAAAGAGTTCTTGACTGGCGGCGGCAGTTTCTTCCGATGTTGCCGAATTGGTATGAACCACGTTGGCAATGATACTAATCCCTGAATTGATTTCGTGAATGCTCTGGGTTTGCAGCGCTGATGCCTTACCCACTGCTTCGATCCGGTTTTCCACTGCTTTCATACTGGTTTTGATTTCGTTCAATGCCTCCGACATCCGGTTAGCCACATCGATGCCAACTTTAACATTTTTTCCTGATGCTTCAATCAAACTGGAGGTTTGTTTTACTGCGTCAGTCGTGCGGATGGAGAGGTTTCTTACCTCGCTGGCGACCACTGCAAACCCCTTGCCATGTTCCCCGGCCCGGGCGGCCTCCACACTGGCATTTAATGCCAGTACATTGGTTTGAAAGGCAATCTCATCGATTACTTTGATGATGTTTCCGATATTCTGCGATGAAACATTGATGTCATCCATACAGGCCAGCATTTTATGCATTTCCTGGTCACCGCTGTTAACCTTGGCCTGGGCATCACCGACCAATGCAACAGCTTGGCTGACACTTTCGCCGTTGATGGTAATCTGCTCGTCAATTTCGTTGATGGAGGCAGTCAGCTCCTCAATGGAACTGGCCTGTTCCGTGCCGCCAATCGACAGGGATGTACTGGCCGTGGAAATATTCTGGGCACCCATGGCAACCTCTTCCGATGAATCCGCTATTTTTTTTAAAGCTGTTCGCATATTAACGATCATCCGCTCAATCGCTACGGCTAAGACGCCGATTTCGTCTTTACTTTTGACCGTTTCAACTTGTTGCGTCAGATCGCCTTGCGCTACCCGATTGGTGACTTTTTCCAGCATCACCAATGGCCGGGTCATCCGGTCAGTAATGATCCAAATGACAATACCAGCCAGTATAACGGCCACGATGGAAAATAAAATCAGCATATTTCTGAAATCCGCAGCCAATTTGTCATAGATGGTATTGGGAATTCCCACATACCAGATACCAATCACCTCGCCCTTGGCATTGGTAATCGGTTTATAGACTGTTTGGTTCCAGACACCCACAACATTAGCCTTACCGATGTATGTTTCACCCTGATCCAAAACAGTTTTTTTGACCACCTCGGTTGCCTGCGTATTAACCGCCCGATTACCTTCTGCATCTTTTACGTTTGTGGCAACCCGGGTATCATCTTGAAAGACCGTCACCGTATCCCCTGTTAACTCCCCGATTCGATCAACAATTCCGAAATTATCATTCATTTTCACCGAGCCTTTGTACAAATCGCCCTCTTTAATAATCCAGTCCCCGGGAATCTGTTGATCCAGGAAAGCCTCGCCCAAAGCAGCATCACTCAGGAGCTTGGAGCGGGCAGCATCAAGCACTTTATTCTGCATGCTGTTTACCGAATAAATACCGATTCCAAGGTTGATTAAAACAATGGCCGACACAAACAGGGCTACGATTTTATACTTGAATTTCATCAATCATTCTCCTTATCGGTAAGTATATTGGCTTATTTATGTTTTTATCCAATTAGCGCACCGATAAACAAAAAATGCCAGCTTCCTGTTTTTAATTACCATAACCTGAGCTATAAGATCCGTCTATTTTCTTTTATTTTAACATAAGAATCCTCCGTATCACGCAAAAAAACACCGATAACTTGTTAAAACAAGGTGCCGGTGTTTTTTTGCTTACCTTTGATTTCAGACTGCTTCTTGATTTGTCGTTGGATTATCTTCTGCTGTCGTTTTTTCTTTTGTTTCTGCCAATTTATTTTGGGTCGTAAAGACCTTGCCTTCGCGGTAGCCCTGAGCATAAAAAGAATAATGATCATCATGATTCTTCTCTTTAATATGCGCACGTTCCATCGGTTCAAGAATTGCTTTGACTTCCGGTGGTACCACCATCACCAGCCCCCACTCCTGATGCACATACTCCTGGGTCGTGTAGGCGTCATCCAAACCTTCATAAAAACCCTTACCATAAGTTTCACACGCTTCATTAATGATATTAGCTGGCTGCTCATCTAACTTCATCACTTTTTTTATCGCTTTGATCTGGGTTCGCACACAATCAACAGCATAGGCAAAAATGCTGTTACAAATCAGTGCATCTTCCTCATAGCCATGAAAAATGATATAATGCCGTTGCGATCCAGACGGAGTGACCATATAAAAGACACAGCAGTTATTCTCCGAAATCACATCCGCCAGGCCAGTCATCCAATGCTCACTGCGGGTTGTATAATAAATATCACTATCCACTTTAATCGGATTTTCATCATGGCGCAATAATTCCCGTTCAGTCAGCTTGTATTCAACCATTAGCTTTTTTGCTTTTAGTATTGCGTAATTTGCTTCATTGGGATTGGGACTTCTGCCAAGGGCTAACAGTTTTTTTATTCGATCTTTGATATTGGCTTCCATTTTTCTTCCTCGTTTTGAACTTTCTGCTTTTTGCCAAAAACAAACACTTCAATATAGAATCCATCTTAATTAAATATCATTTTACTCTATATCACTTATTTTATTTGGTATGGCTCCAACTGTCAAGAACGAAGACGAAAAAATTTATGGATTCTTAATTATTTTAGGATGGGATTTTCGAACCGTCGCCACTTAAGGGTTTTCTTTCCATACTGAATCGCTTCCTGGGGACAGCGGTTAATACAGGCGGTGCAGTGCGTACATTGTTTTGCCGTCCAAACCGGCTTGTTATTAACCATTTGAATCGCCGAAACAGGACAGATTTTTTGGCATTTCCCACAACCGTTACACTTGTCATCAGCATAAAAGAGCCTGGTTTTTCGGCCGTGCATGTATAGCGGATAAGCTACACTGGTTAAAAATGATTTTTTTCGCTTGCTGCTCTCATCCTTCTTTTTCTTAGATATCGCTGCGATAATATCAGTTAGCTTTTTATCAGTTGCAATCTGTATTTTCTTTTGCAGAGCTGGACCCGTTGGTTGATACATCATAATGTAATTGCTGGCCATCTTAAGTTCAAACTCAGCATCAAGCGACACGTTTTGCTTTTTCAGCAGCTCTTCCAGCATTTTCGGCGTTCCACCCATTCCGCCGCCACATGTCATCACTCCATATACATAGGGTTTTATCCCAGATTCCTGATTCGGTTGGATTTTCAGTTGGGCAATAAAATCAGCTACAATGGAAGGTACACCATAAAAGTAAACCGGGAAAATAAAACCAATTTTTTCATCGACTGAAAGCGTATAAACAAAAGATTTCTCTTTCATAGCTGTGGTTATATCGACGAGTCTTTCTCCCAGCTCATCACCAATCCTTTTTGCCACATACAACGAGTTACCGGTTCCGGTAAAATAAAATATCATGTTCTTCTCCTTTATTTTTAATATGTAATTTGATGCTCTACTTACATTGCTTAATTAACAGTTCAATATGCTCCACCAATGTTTTTAAATGCAGTAACCTGCTTTTTTCTGGATCCAGATAATAAAAATTCATCGTTCCCTGCTTATTCACATTAACAATCTTAGCATCCATAAGAATTTTGATATGATGGGATACTGCTGGTCGGGACAGGTTGACTTTTTTTGTAATTTCTCCTACTCGAATGCCAGGATAGCACCCACTTTCCATAATTGCTACTATAATTAATTGTCGGGTTTCATCCCCGATGGCAGTGAGTAGTGGTTGACAATCTTTGAACATTTCAATCAGCGCTTTTTGCTCGTTACACATTTCTGGCGCTCCCTTCCTCCGTTTAATGGTTTAATTCATTAAACTATTGCTAACAGTATACATGATTAAATATTTTTATCAACATCGGGAAAGAAATTCAAGACCATTCAAATTCCCATAATCCAAGAATCGCTGTCATTTACGTAAATTCAATCTTTTGCGAAAATCAAAAATTGCCTCGCTTCAGAAATCAAACCACGTTGTTACAGGTATTCGCAGAAAAATTCATGAGCGTTTTAAAACCATTGGTTTCACTTATGTCAGCCTTGATTTAAAAGGCTATCGAACCGGTAGCATGAACGAGACGCTATAAAAAAACAGGATTACTAGACTTTCTGATCTAGTAATCCTGTTTTTTTTTCGTCTTTCTTATCATATTCTAATCTAACGAGCTATTGTGCCAACATATTGTTTTTTTTATCATTTTGAGCTGTTACTGCTAATTCATAAAAACGCCTTAATAAGGCTTTACCATATGTTTTATGTTCCATAGTATTACAAAATACATTGCCAATACATTCCGGATGGAATTGAACGCCCCAGACATTTTCTTTATATCGAAGTGCATGGGTCGATTCAAAATCATTTTGAGCTAATATCACTGCATTTTGAGGTAGCCTGGTAACGGTCTGAAAGTGAGCGGCATAGGCACTGAAATGTTCCGGTAATACCCCCAGTAATGGGTCTTTCTTACCTTCTTCCGTAAGACTAATCTCAACCTCTCCTTTTTCTTCTCCCTGTTCATGATAGTCAACCGATCCACCAAAAGTATGGGCAAGCAATTGATGTCCAAAGCAGATACCTAAAACGGGAATGTCCATTGTAACAACCGTTCTTAACCATTGAACAGTGGCAACACCCCAGGGTTCTAAGTCCGTTACCATTGAAGGAGAACCGGTAATAATAATGCCAGCTATATCGTCCGGCAGAATCGGTACAGCATTTTCATAGACCGAAATCACACGAATATCATCATATGGAATCCCAATACATTGGGCAATGCGTACATCACAATCGCCGCATTGATTAATCACATGTTGATCTGATGATCCGGTCTTAATAATGAGTAGTTTTTTCATAATAGTTCCTCCTTCAATAAAACGCTTTATTTCCAAAGTTTTCATATATGATAAGTAATTTAGCGACACTTGTCAATACAATTAATGTTCATTATGAAAAATTTCATTGCATTATAATTTATATAAAAACTTTTTTCTATTGCATAACCAGCTTATTAGTATTTTGCATCTTACTGGCCGAATATTTCGGGGTTGGTGCGGTTCCCGGATCCACCTTTTCGAGGGAAAATATCAATCACCTGGTCTAGCTTCATTTTGACCAAAAAGAAGCAACACTCTATAGGACACACAACCATTTGGGCGATCTTAACAAAAAAGGCAGAGACATTCTTTTTATAAGTCTCTGCCTTTATATTTCGCTATATATTTGGCTTTAAACGTCATTTTTAATGGCCTTTTCCAGCTGATTCAGGGCCTGCTCCAGAATCAACCGGGGTGCCGCCATATTGATACGCTGAAAGCCATCGCCACCGGCACCAAACATCGTCCCGGCATCCAGCCAGAGGCCCGCCCGGTTGATAATTAAATCTTCCAGTTCCGAATTGCTAAGGCCCAGCTCACTAAAATCCAGCCAGATCAGATAGGTTCCTTCTGGTTCAATCAGTTTTACCTGGGGCAGCCGCTCTGCCAGGTAGGTTCTGACAAAGCTTAAATTACCAAATAAATAAGCCTTTAATTCCGCCAACCACTTCTGACCCTTGGAATAGGCGGCCGCACAGGCCACAATGCCCATGATGCTGATCTCATTATAACCACCTTTATGCATTTCTTTTCTAAACTTTTTGCGGATCTCCCGGTTTTCAATAAAAACATTGGAAACCTGAAGCCCTGCCAGATTAAAGGTTTTGCTGGGGGCAGTACAGGTAATGGTGTTACTTAAATACTCCGGCTTCAAATTAGCAAAAACCAGATGTTTAAAGCCCGGGTAAACAAAATCCTGATGAATTTCATCAGCAATGACGATAACCCCATGTTTTAAACAGATATCGCCCAGGCGGATCAACTCTGCCTGCGTCCACACCCGCCCAACCGGGTTATGGGGATTGCAGAGAATGAACAGCTTGACATCATTTTTTAAGATTTTTTTTTCAAAGTCGTCAAAATCAATGCGATAGTGACCTTCCTCGTAAACTAATTGGTTTATCACCAGATTCCGCTCATTGATCGTAATCATTTCGGCAAAGGGATAATAAACCGGTTGCTGAATGATGATGCTGTCACCTTCTCTAGTCAACGCCCGGATGGCAGTGGCAATAGCGTAAACCACTCCGGGGGTGGTCACCAACCAATCCGGCTGGATATTCCAGCCAAACCGACTTTTAAACCATTCCTTTAAAACAAAGAAATAATCCTGGCCGCTTTCTGAATATCCAAAGATACCATGCCTGCTCTTTTCAACCAGGGCCTCGACAACCGGGGCCGGCGTCTTGAAATCCATATCAGCTACCCAAAGTGGCAAAAGCCCTTCTGGCATCCCCCGCCGATGGGCAAAATCATATTTAATGGAATTGGTATTATCCCGGGTGATTATTTCGTCAAAGTTGTATTTCACTGGTCAACCTCCTTCAAGACCCGATCAAGGTCGTCAATCAGGTCATTAACACTTTCGATTCCGACAGACAAGCGTAGCAGGCGATTATTAATCCCCTTGGCTTCCCGCTGCTCTTTTGGAATATCGCCATGGGTCTGCAGCATCGGATAGGTGATTAAGCTCTCAACTCCACCCAGACTTTCGGCATATTGAATCACCTTAACCCCTTCTAGAATATGGTGAGCCGTTTTTTCACTGTCGACCTCAAAAGAGATCATCCCGCCAAAACCCGTCGCCTGGCGTTTGGATATCTCGTAGCCGGGATGGCTTTCAAGACCAACATAATGGACTGCTTTAATACGTTCCTGTTGACATAGCCACCTGGCAATCACAGCAGCATTTTGCTGTTGTCGGTCCATCCGAATCGGCAAGGTCTTGATTCCCCGAATTAATAACCAGCTATCAAATGGTGCTAACCCTGCTCCGGTCGTTTTAAAAATAAAGCGTAGCTGGTCAGCCAGAGCTTTATCCCGTGTGACTGCAAAACCGGCAATGGTATCATTATGACCACCTAAATATTTGGTGCCACTATGAATAACAATGTCGGCACCTAATTTCAGCGGTTTCTGAAAATATGGGGTCAGAAAGGTGTTATCTACCATTAACAGCAACTGATGTTTACGGGCAATTTCGGCTACCCCGGCCAGATCGGTGACCTGCATCATCGGGTTGGTCGGCGTTTCAATAAACAAAGCCTTGGTATTGGCTCTGATTAGTGGCTCAATTAAAGAAAGATCGGTGGTATCAACCAGATCAAAACTGATCCCGTTCTTTACTGAAATGTGATGAAAGAGCCGATGAGAACCACCATATAGATCGTCCGAGGCGATGATGTGATCCCCTGGGGAAAAAAGTTCCATTACTGCGCCGATGGCAGCCATCCCTGATGAAAAAGCCATCGCATCGACCCCATCTTCCATCCGGGTCATGATATTTTCGAGATGTTCCCGGGTGGGGTTTTGTTGTCTGGTATAATCATAACCAGTACTCTCGCCAACTCCAGGATGAGCAAAGGTAGCCGTTTGAAAAATCGGGACACTGATGGCTCCAGTGTTATCATATTTATTATTGTTACCATGGATGCATAATGTTTCAAAATCCATATCATTCTCCATTCATATATCAATTCATAGTAATTAAGTATGTTTAGTCAATACTAACCGATTCACCTATTAATGTCAAGGTGATTCGACATGTCTATTCTATCACATCATTAAAGCCCATCGATGGATTTTTTCTTTTCCTTAAGATTAATCAATTCAGTTGTATATCATATTAATTCTATAGTATAATTATGATATAAGTAGAGGAGGTATCCCATGTACAACGAAATAGTACTCGACCATTTTTCCAATCCCCGTAATGTTGGCGATTTTGCCACGCCTGATGGCGTGGGACACGCCGGTAACCCGATCGATGGTGATAAAATTACAATTTATATAAAAGTTGCAAATCAGCGATTGACAGGGGTGCGTTTTAAAACCTTCGGTTGCGGTGCTGCTATTGCCGCCAGTAGCATGCTTACCGTAATGGCCAGCGGAAAAACCCTTGCCGCAGCCCTTAAAATTACCAATGACGATGTCGCTTCGGCACTTGGCAGTTTGCCGCCTGAAAAGCTACTGTGTTCAAACATCGCCGCCGATGCCCTCCACGATGCCATCCAAAACTATCAGCAGCGCTGCCAGCAACAGGCTTCAGATCAGCAGCAAGGAGATGTCATAAAGGGGATCGAAGCGACTGATCAGGACTCTGCCCCCAACGGGAATCTGGCTCCAGCCGAAGGATTAACCGATCCTACCCAGATTAAGCGCTATCTGCGCCAGATCATTATGCCAGATATCGGTGGTGCTGGCCAAAAAAAACTACTGACAACAAAAATACTGGTTTGTGCTCCAGATCTTAATTTCGCCGACCTGTTGCTTCGTTACCTGGTTGCCATGGGTATTG
>MTLE01002856.1_pt1 | contig 19785 bp, 15 predicted proteins | sample 1982461 | NCBI WGS metagenome assembly MTLE01 (sample SAMN05712605, study PRJNA340218) | biofilm metagenome | isolation source: sample SPL anode biofilm adapted to -200 mV | place: USA | collected 2012-02-03
CTGCCGCGCGTCGCGGCAGCGACGCGGACCGCGTGAGCGGTCAGGGCCTGGGCGGCATGGGTCGGCGCGGAGGATGCGAAGCCACCTCGGCGTGACTCAGCGCCTCCGCGTGCTCAGCGTACGGGTTTTTCACTTGAACCCGCCACTCCATGACGTACCTGCCCCGACCTCACATCGGGCCTAGTTCGTTTCCCCATCCACATAGGCCCACTTCCCGTCTTCCCGCACGAACCGGCTGCGCTCCCGGTGCAGCATGCGCTTGCCGTTGATCAGGAGCTTGGCGTGGAAGACCACCACCCCGGTGTCGTCGTCCTTGCCGCCCTGTTCGGTCTCAAGGATGCGCAGGGAGATGCATTTGACGGCTCGGCAGTAGCGCTCCAACTCGTCCCGGTCGATCTTGGCGCGCTCCTCCTCGCTGGTGGTGGCCACCAGGTAGTCGGCGCGGGCCATGGCGTAGGCGGAAAAACGGCTTCGCATGAGCTTTTCGGCCGTTTCGGGGAGGGCCCTGCCCAGGAGGTAGGGTTCGCAGCAGCGGTCGAAGGTCCGCTTGGATTCGCAGGGGCAGAGTCGGGACATGGAAGGCCTCTTGTAATAACGATGTCCAACCAGGGTAATGCATAAATCCCCGGGCCGCTCCCGGCCCCCAAGAATGCCAATCCCGCATTGACTTTGAGGGGGGGAGTGATAGGCTGGGGCCGAATACCCTTTCACGTTTCCTCTGAGAAATCGTTTCTGCTAGCTCCCCGGCCTCCGGGCTGGGCTATGTTTCACATTTTTTCATAGGAGTATCCATGCTTCGAGCCTGGATGGACAAACTCAAGGTCACACCCTTGACGCGCAGGATCTACCTGGGCGTAATGGCGTGTTTTTTCGCCCTGGCCTATGCTTGGGGCCAGGTCTCGGCCCCGACGGCGGTCGCCGCCGAGACTGAGGGCGCCAAGTTCGAGTACTTCGCCCTGTTCAACAAGCTCAGCGGCGAGTTCACCAGCGCCGAGCGCATCGGTCTGCTGTTCGTGCTGGGCATCGCCGTCATCGGCCTGATGTACGCGCTGCTGCTCATGAAGCAGGTCAACGCCGCCGACGAGGGCACCCCCAAGATGCAGGAGGTGGCCGCCGCCGTGCGCGAGGGCTCCAACGCCTACCTCGCGGCCCAGTTCAAGAAGATCGGGCCCCTCATCGTCATCATCACCGTGATCCTCTGGTTCACGGTGGAGGACAAGCACTTCGCCTTCGGCCGCGCCGGGGCCTTCCTCATGGGCTCCCTGTTCAGCTGGGCCGTGGGCTTCGTGGGCATGCGCCTGGCCACCACCGGCAACCTGCGCGTCGCCGCCGCCGCCCGCCACAGCTACGGCGAGGCCATGCAGCTCGGCTACCGCACCGGCACCGTCACCGGCATGCTCACGGACGGCCTCGGCCTCCTGGGCGGCACGATGATCTTCATCATCTACGGCGTGCACGCCTACGAGGCCCTGCTGGGCTTCGGCTTCGGCGGCACCCTGCTTGCCCTGTTCATGCGCGTGGGCGGCGGCATCTACACCAAGGCCGCTGACGTGGGCGCCGACCTCGTGGGCAAGATCGAGAAGGACATTCCCGAGGACGATCCGCGCAACGCCGCCACCATCGCCGACAACGTGGGCGACAACGTGGGCGACTGCGCCGGCATGGCCGCGGACATCTTCGAGAGCTACGAAGTGACCATCGTGGCCGCCATGATCCTTGGCATGGCCTCCTTCGGCCACAAGGGCGTCATCTTCCCCCTGCTGGTGCGCGGCATCGGCGTGCTGGGTTCCATCATCTCCACCTACACCGTCAAGGCCGGCAGCGAGGACACCTCCGACACCGCCCTGAAGAGCGTGCACCGCGGCTTCTGGATCGGATCCCTGATCTCGGTCGCCGGGTTCTTCATCCTCGGCTACTTCTACCTGCACTTCACCCCCACGTACCTGGCCAACAATCCCCTGGCCGCCGCGGGCTTCCCCATGAACGATCCCAACCAGCTCGCCGTGTGGTTCAACTTCGGCGTGCCCGGCCTGGACATGCGCCCGGCCATCACCTGCCTCATCGGCGTGTTCCTCGCCGTGGCCCTTAACAAGGTCACCAGCTACTACACGCACACCACCCACGCCCCCGTGAAGAGCCTGGCCCGCGCCTGCACCACCGGCCACGCCACCAACATCATCGAGGGCTTCGCACTGGGCTATGAGTCGACCGTCGCCATGATGGTCGTCATCGTCGTCGCGATCTTCCTCTCCGTGCTCACCTACCACGGCGCCCCGCCGATGTTCGTGGCCTACGGCGTGGCCATGACCGGCATCGGCATGCTGACCCTCACGGGCAACACCATCTCCATGGACGTCTTCGGCCCCGTCGCCGACAACGCCAACGGCATCGGCGAGATGGGCTACGAGAAGGAGCAGATGGAGAAGGAGAAGCCCGGTTCCTACAAGCGCGCCCGGCAGATCCTCGCCGACCTCGACGCCGTGGGCAACACCACCAAGGCCGAGACCAAGGGCATCGCCATCGGTTCCGCCGTCATCGCTGCCGTGAGCCTCTTCTCCAGCTTCATCGCGGTCATCGCGGTGGGCTCGGAAGCAAACATCAGCAAGATGACCCTCGGCCAGTACCACGACCAGGCCGGCTTCCTCTCCGTGGCCGAACCCAAGGTCTTCATCGGCCTCCTCATCGGCGGCTGCGTGCCCTTCCTCTTCAGCAGCCAGCTCATCCGCGCCGTGGGCCGCGCCGCCTACCACATCGTCATCGAGTGCCGCACGCAGTTCCGTGACGCCGCGATCTGGGCCGGCACCAAGAAGCCCGACTACGGCCGCGTGGTGGACATCTGCACCAACACCGCCCAGAAGGAGCTGGTGGGCCCCGGCCTCCTGGCCATCACCGCCCCCCTCCTGGTCGGCCTTCTCCTGGGCCCCTACGCCCTGGGCGGCTTCCTGGCGGGCATGATCCTCGTGGGCCAGCTGCTGGCGGTCTTCATGGCCAATGCCGGCGGCGCCTGGGACAACGCCAAGAAGATGATCGAGGACGGCCTGTACGGCGGCAAGGGCTCCGAAGCCCACAAGGCTTCCGTCACCGGCGACACCGTGGGCGATCCCCTCAAGGACACCGCGGGCCCGGCCATCAACCCCCTGATCAAGGTCATGAACATGGTCAGCCTGCTCACCCTGGCCGTGCTCATGAAGTTCACGCTGTTCCCTGTGGCCGGCCAGTTGAACGGCAACAAGCTCGGCGGGATCCTCGGCGCGGTGATCTGCATCGCCGCCATCGCCTGGTCCATCGTGAAGAGCAAGCAGGAAACCCCCGGCCTCATCGCCGACGAGGACATGAAGTAGTTCCTTTCACGTTCACGGAAAACGCCGCCTCCGGGCGGCGTTTTCCGTTCAAGACCTTCATGCGGAACCGGCAGAGGGAGTGATGCATTATTAATTTGCGTGGGTGGGGTGTCTCGCCCGCCTTGGATTTCGCAAAGGACGCTCCATGCCGTCACCTCATTCGCTATGCCTGCGCGCACTGATTCCGGCCCTCGTCCTTGGCGCCCCCCTCTCCGCCCATTTGGCAATCAGACCGCTCCCGGCCATGGTCCAAAGCGGCACGACCCTGTCCATCGAGGTGGAAGTGACCGACCGCGCAAGCTCCGGGACGCTCACCCTGCTGGCCTGGGAAGGGGACCAGGTGGTCTACCGGTCGGAACGGCCGCTGCTGGGGTTCGCACGTGAGAGGTTCACGATGCCCATCCCGCCCAAGACCACGGCCCAGGACCTGGTCGTCCAGGCCAGGGCCGGAACCGTGCACTCCCCGCGCGTGGCCTTCCGGCTGATCCCCGCGGTGGCGGGCCTGCTTCCCGTCGAGGGCGGAGATGAGGCTCCGGCTGCCATCAAGCACTCCAGGAGCGTGATCCGGCCCTCCTCCAGCACCAGCCCCCTGGACAGCCTGACGGCCCTGCCTCCGGGCCTCGCGAGGCATGTGGCCACCTTCGATCCTGGCGCCCTGCGCATGGTCAGCAGGAAGCTGAACCAGGCCGCCCAGCTCGCCACGGATCACCTTACGATCCAGGGTGGGATCAACAATTCCGAGCTCACCCGGTTGCTGCAAAACCACAGGATGATTCACTCCATCTGGTTCCAGGACACACCCAACCTCTCCCCCAAGGGCATCCTCCGGGCCCTGGCCCCATGCCGGCGCCTGACCACCCTGAAGGTCACCTGCACGAAACTGACCTTCGGCCTGGTGAGGGAAATCCTGACGGCCCACCCGACGGTGATCCACCTGATCTATGAGAATGAGCTGGACGTCCAGGCGGCGGAGGTAGATCTCTTGCCCGACCGGCTCGAAAGCCTGTCCCTGAGTTCTGCCGGCCTTCGGGACGAGGCGCTCCTCCGGTTCGCCAACCTCAAGGATTTTCGCATCCGGAACAGCCAGGTTTTCACCGGCGACCGGCTTCCGGCCGGGCTCCAGTCGCTCCAGGTCGAGAATGGCCCCCTGTTCACGGGCAACGGCTTGCCGGCTTCCCTGACGAACCTCCAGGTGCATGGCGCGGACCGGTTCCAGGGCCTATCCGGCCTGCCCCGCCTGCAGGACCTGTCCATTCGCGACTGCGCAGGGGTCTCCCTCGAGAACCTGCGGGAGGCGGTCCTGCACGCTCCCGGGCTTCAGACCTTTTCCACCGACCAGGCCGCCGGGATCCTTTTGGAGGCCCTCCCCGAAGGCGTCCGGGAACTCCACTTCCACAATGCGGGCGGTGTCGCCCCCGACGCCTTCGCGCGGTTCGCCCAGCTCCGGGTGCTGGACATCCAGTCGGCCCCGGGGTTCACCGGAGCCCATCTGCCCGCAGGGTTGACCGTCTTAAATGTGACGGCATGTCCCCACTTCGGCTTAAACCCCCTTCCCGCCCGCCTGGAAAACCTGCAGGTCTTGTGGTGCGCCTCCTTCTCCGGCCAGGGGCTCCCGGGCAGCCTTCGGTCCCTGGAGGTGGAGTGCCTCCGCGCGCTCACGCTGGACGCCCTCATGGCCCTCGTGGATCAGCTGAAGGGGCTGCAGAGCCTGACCATTCACGGCGTCTGGGAGCCAAACCCTGACGCCAGCCGGTGGCAGGCCCACCCCGCCCTGCGGGAAGTGACCTGCTACCCAACCATCAACCATTCGCCACGGATCTGGCGCCGGCCTGTCCCCCGGAAGATCCCGCTGATCGCACAGCCCGAGTTCGGGGACATCGGGATGGAGGCCCCGGAGGCCCCCGCTCCCTCTGGCAGGAGAGGGAAGGCCGCGTCCAGCTCCTCCGCCAGCTCCACGGTGCCGTGCGGGCTGGCCGCCCTGCCCGTGGACGCCCTGGTGACGATCGCGGACTTCACCGGGCCCGGAGCCCTGCGCTACCTAAGCGAGCGCCTGAACGAGGTCGCCGAGACGGCGACCCGGCAGTTGACGATCCGCGGGGAGATCGACGACGAGGACTTGCATGCCCTGATCCTGAAACACCCTCATGTGGAAACCCTCGCCTTCGGCTTCACCCCGCACCTCTCCCCCAAGGGCATCCTGGCGGCCCTGGCCCACTGCAGACAGCTGAGGACCCTCGTGGTCGGCGACAGCCTCAAGCTGACCTTCCCTCTCATCAAGGCGACCATCGATACCCATGACCAACTGGTCTGCCTCCGGATCACGAATGACCTGGAACCGGCGGCGGAGGACAGGATGCTCCGGGTCGATATGCTCACGGACGCGCAGCTGGCACTCCTTCCTGAACGGATGGAGGAATTGGAATTCCCGGCGGACGACGTGCGGGACGAAACGCTCCGCCGGTTCCAGAGCCTTCGGAGGCTGGCCGTTTCCAACAACATCCGATCCTTCCATGGCGACGATCTCCCCGCTGGCTTGACCAGCCTCAGGATCACGGCTTGCTGGGCATTCACGGGGAGGCGGTTGCCAGCCGGGCTCGAGGAACTCCATCTCAAAACGGTCTTCACGGCTCCGGACTTCGGCCCCCTGCCCAGGCTCCGGACCCTTTCCGTCCTGAACTGGGCGGCAAATCTGAAGGAGGCCCTGGTGACGCTGTGGAAGAACACGCCCTCGCTGACCCGGGTGGAACTCGATTCCCACACACCCGACCTGATCTCCGCCCTGCCGGCCAGCCTCACCGAACTTCGGATCCAGGGTGACCCGGAGCGAGGCATGCTGCCGGATGGTGCATTCGCTAGGCTTGCCCGGCTGGAGCACCTGTCCGTGGCCGGAAGCACTACGTTTTCCGGACAGGGCCTGCCCTTGAGCCTGAGGTGCCTGGAAATCCGTGACTGCCCGAACCTGACAGGAGAGGCCCTGGGGCCTCTGCTGTTGACGCGGCTGGCGGTGGAGGAATCCGGCGGGTTCACCTGCTTCGGCCTGCCCGCCACCCTCCGCGACCTGCGGGTGGAAGCGTGTCCAGGGGTGACGATGCCTCTCATGCTGACCGCCCTCCCCGGCCTGCCCAACCTGGCGCACCTGGCCATCACCGAGGCCCGGGGCGCAGCCCTGACGGCCCTCGTCGAAGCCAAGGAAGGCCCCATGGACGAGGCCCTGCTGCGGGCCCACCCCACCCTCTTGACCGTCGTCCATGCTCCCGATCCGCATTCCGAATTCACGTGGCAAAGGCCCGCCGCCGGGCGTTGACCAGCCCCGGCGCCCCCGGGTCCAGGTCATCCCGAAGAAAGCTCCATTCGCTCTACCCATCCGACCCGCCGGTGCGGGAGGTGTGCCCCGAATTCGATTTTTTTGTATCGAATTATCCCTGATAAATAAAGCAATCAGAACGTTGAGGAGAATCGACTCTGGAATGGATTTGAGATTCGAATCGCTCAGCGCATAATGAGCCGATCCACATGGCCATGCCAACCGGCACGACTGAACACAACCCAACGAACGCCGGATGCGGCGCATCCGTTAATGCGGAAGGAAGGAGTACCCATGTCCGTCGCTGAACCCAGCCTGGCCGGTGCCGCCAAGACCAGTCCAGGCTTCCTGGACTCATCCGTGGGGAAGAAGGTGGTGATGGCCGTGACCGGCATCATGCTCTTCGGCTTCGTCACGGTCCACATGCTGGGGAACCTGCAGGCCTACATGGGCGAAGCGCCCATGAACCACTATGCGGAGTTCCTGCACACCATGATCCACGGCATGGGCATCTGGGTGTTCCGGGGTGTGATGCTCGTGGCCGTGGTCCTCCACGGCTGGGCGGCCCTGAGCCTCACCCTTTCCAACATGGCCGCGCGCCCCGTGGGCTACCGCGCCACCCAGCACCAGGCCGCCACCTTCGCCTCGCGCACCATGCGCTGGACGGGTGTGATCCTGGGCCTGTTCATCATCTACCACCTGCTGCACCTCACCACCGGCACGGTGCACCCCGATTTCGACCCCGCCAACCCCTACAAGAACTTCGTGAACGGATTCAAGGTTCCGCTGGCCTCGGCGTTCTACATCGTGGCCCAGCTCTGCCTGGGCTTCCACATGTGGCACGGCGTCTGGAGCCTCACCCAGACCCTGGGCTGGTCCCATCCGCGCTACGACCGCCTGCGCCGCGGGTTCGCCTACGTGATGGCCATCCTGGTGGCCGCCGTCAACATTTCGTTCCCCATCGCCGTCCTCGCCGGCATCATCCACCTGTAGAAGGCATGACCATGGAACTGAAATCGAACTGCCCGACCGGACCCATCGCCGACCAGTGGGACAAGCACCGCTTCGACCTGAAGCTCGTCAACCCCACCAACAAGCGCAAGTACAAGATCATCATCGTGGGCTCAGGCCTCGCGGGCGCCGCCGCCGCCGCGTCCCTGGCCGAGCTGGGCTACGACGTGCACTGCTTCTGCTACCAGGACAGCCCGCGCCGCGCCCACTCCATCGCCGCCCAGGGGGGCATCAACGCCTCCAAGAACTACCACAACGACGGCGACAGCACCTTCCGCCTCTTCTACGACACGGTCAAGGGCGGCGACTTCCGCGCCCGCGAGGCCAACGTCTACCGCCTGGCCCAGGTGTCGGTGAACATCATCGACCAGTGCGTGGGCCAGGGCGTGCCCTTCGCCCGGGAATACGGCGGGCTCCTGGACAACCGCAGCTTCGGCGGCGCCCAGGTGAGCCGCACCTTCTACGCCCGGGGCCAGACGGGACAGCAGCTGCTGCTGGGCGCCTACCAGGCCCTGGAGCGCCAGATCGGCCTGGGCACCGTGAAGATGTACACCCGGCACGAAATGCAGGAGGTCATCGTCGTCGACGGCGTGGCCAAGGGCATCGTGACCCGCGACATGGTCACGGGCAAGATCGAGAGCCACGTGGCCGACGCGGTGGCCCTGGGCACCGGCGGCTACGGCAACGTCTTCTACCTCGCCACCTACGCCAAGGGCTGCAACACCACCGCCATCTGGCGGGCCTACCAGAAGGGCGCGGCCTTCGGGAACCCCTGCTACACGCAGATCCACCCCACCTGCATCCCCGTCACCGGCGACCACCAGTCCAAGCTGACCCTCATGTCCGAGAGCCTGCGCAACGACGGCCGCATCTGGGTGCCCAAGAAGGCCGGCGACAAGCGCGCCCCGGGCGATATCCCCGAGGATGAGCGCGACTACTACCTGGAGCGCAAGTACCCCTCCTACGGCAACCTCGCCCCCCGCGACATCTCGAGCCGCGCCGCCAAGCAGGTCTGCGACGAGGGCCGGGGCGTGGGCGACACGGGCCGCGGTGTCTACCTGGACTTCGCCGACGCCACCAAACGCCTGGGCGAGAACAAGATCCGGGAGAAGTACGGCAACCTCTTCGAGATGTACGAGCGCATCACGGGCGAGGACCCCTACAAGGTGCCCATGCGCATCTATCCCGCCAGCCACTACACCATGGGCGGGCTGTGGGTGGACTACAACCTCATGACCACGATTCCCGGCCTGTTCTGCATGGGCGAGGCGAACTTCTCCGACCACGGCGCCAACCGCCTGGGGGCCTCGGCCCTCATGCAGGGCCTGGCGGACGGCTACTTCGTCCTGCCGGCCACCATCGGCGGCTACCTGGCCACCATCAAGCCCGGCACCCGCATCACCACCGACCACCCCGCGGCCAAGGCCGCCGAGGAGTCCGTGCGGGCCAAGAACAACCGCCTCCTCTCCATCAACGGCAAGGAGACCCCCACCGAGCTGCACCGCGCCCTGGGCAAGATCATGTGGGAATACTGCGGCATGGGCCGCACCGAGGCCAGCCTCAAGCAGGCCCTCCAGGAGATCCCCGCCCTCAAGGAGCGGTTCTGGTCGAACCTGCGGGTTCCCGGAAGCATGTCCGACGTGAACCAGTCGCTGGAACTGGCCGGACGCGTCGCCGACTTCATCGAACTGGGCGAGCTCATGTGCCTGGACGCCCTGGAGCGCCGCGAGTCCTGCGGCGGCCATTTCCGCGAGGAATGGCAGACCCCCGACGGCGAGGCCCAGCGCGACGACGAGAACTTCTGCCACGTGGCGGCCTGGGAGTACACCGGCGACGGCAAGACCCCCATCCGCCACACTGAGCAGCTCGCGTTCGAAAACGTCCACCTCGCGACCCGCAGCTACAAGTAAGGAAGGCAGCCCATGGAAAAGCACATCAACGTCAAGCTGCACGTGTGGCGCCAGAAGAACGCCGCGGACAGTGGCCACTTCCAGGATCTCGACGCCCCGGGGATCTCCACCGAGATGTCCTTCCTGGAGATGCTCGACGTGGTCAACGAGAGCCTCATCCACAAGGGCGAGGAGCCCATCGTCGTCGACCATGACTGCCGCGAGGGCATCTGCGGGGCCTGCAACCTCGTCATCAACGGCCGCCCCCACGGCCCCAAGGAACGCACCACCACGTGCCAGCTGCACATGCGCAGCTTCAGGGACGGGGACGACATCACCATCGAGCCGGTGCGCGCCGACGCGTTCCCGGTGATCAAGGACCTGATGGTGGACCGCTCCGCCTTCGACCGCATCATCGCCAAGGGCGGCTTCGTCAGCGTGCCCACCGGCAGCTGCTGCGACGCCAACGCCCTGCCCGTGGCCAAGGAGAAGGCCGACCTGGCCATGGACGCCGCCGCCTGTATCGGGTGCGGCGCCTGCGTGGCGGCCTGCCCCAACGCCAGCGCCATGCTCTTCGTGGCCGCCAAGATCAGCCACCTGGCCCTGCTCCCCCAGGGCCAGCCCGAACGCTATACCCGCGCCCGGGCCATGGTGAACCAGATGGACGAGGAAGGCTTCGGCACCTGCACCAACCACGGCGAGTGCGAGGCCGCCTGCCCCAAGGGCATCACCCTCGACAACATCGCCCGCATGAACCGCGATTTCATCAAGGCCAGCATCACCTACCGCCCGGAAAGCGCCACCGGCGGGTTCTAACCCTCCCTGCCCCACGCCCCCGGCCGTTCGCCTTGCGGACGACCGGGGGTGTTCCCGTTCAGTCCCGGGCGCCCTCCACGAAGGCGGCCCCGAGGATCCCGCCCGCCCGGGCCCGGCGCAGGTAGAGGGTGCGCAGGTATTCCTGCTGCTCCACCACCTTCGCCTTGTCCATGGGCTCGGCGGCCCGAAGACGGTCCAGTTCGCCTTCCGCCTGGGCCAGGGTCGCGCTGAGGGGGATCACCTGGATGGAACGGACCTTGGTCTTCCCGGCGTTGCGCTCGTTCCAGTTGTTGCGGGTCCACAGGGGCTCGCAGCGGGCGTCCTCCACCCGCACCGGCTCGGTGCCATCGGCCAGCTTCAGCTTCACGAACCGGCAGTGGAACAGGACCCCGTCCCGGCTGTCGCCCCCGGCCACGGGAAAGAGGTCGGCGCGGTACATGCGGTCCTGGTTGGAGATGAAGTTGCCCAGGGAATAGGCCACGACGGTGCGGCGGGCGCCGGTCTCCAGCACCTCCACGGGCTGGAGCACGTGGGGGTGGTGACCCAGGATGAGGTCGGCGCCGGCCCGGGCCAGGCCCGGGGCCACGTCCTTCTGGCGCTGAAGGGGCGCGTGGAGGTACTCGGCGCCCCAGTGGAGGCTCACCACCACGGCGTCGGCCCGGGCCCGGGCGGCGGCCACGGCCTTCTCGGCCTCGGCGGGATCCAGGGAGCGCACCCAGGGGCTTCCGGCCTTCTGGTTGAGGTTGACGTTGAAGATGTCCGTGAAGGCCAGGAAGGCGATCCTCAGGCCCTTGACCTCCAGGATCCGGGGCGCCTCGGCCTGGGCCCGGGTGGGGCCGCTGCCCACGGCGGGAAGACCGGCGGCCTCCAGGCGCTCGAGGGTTTCCGCCAGGCCCCGGGGCCCCTGGTCGAAGGCGTGGTTGTTTGCGGTGGAGACGATGGTGATGCCGGAGGCCTTCAGGGCGGCGGGCAGGTCCTCGGGGGCGTTGAACTGGAAGGGGCGTCCGGGGCGGCCGGTCTTCGGGGCGATGGGGGTTTCCAGGTTGGCGAAGGCGATGTCGGCCCGCTTGAAGAGGGGGGTGACCTCCTTCCAGAGCTCGGTGAGACTTCCCGCCTGGGCGGCGGAGGTCTTGACGTCCTGGTGCATGAGGATATCCCCCACCGCCACCAGATCCACCCGAGCCAGTTCCTCCGGGAGGCGGCCTTCGGGGATGCCCGGGGCCCCCGGGGCACGGCTCCCCAGGGTCAGGACCAGGATGCCGGCCAGGAGCGTTCTAGGCGGGACCGTAGAAGACCTCCACGGGCAGGCCGGGCAGTCCGTCCATCACCTTGGCCGCCAGCAGGTCCAGGTCCCGGGCTGGCAGGGGCCTGGCCTCGGGCTCGGGCGTGGGACGCGCCACGGTGTAGAGCTGGATGCCCTGGAGGGTGCCCCGTTCCCGCACGGCCCGCAGGCACTGGAGGTAGCCCTCCACCTCGCCGTCGGAGGGGCCGCGGCCCCGCCATTCCAGGAAGAGGGTCTGGATCACGATGGGCCAGCGTTCCGCCGTGGCCGCCAGGTTCTCCAGGATGCGGGAGAAGGGCACCTTGGAGCGGTTCACCTCCCGGTAGTAGGCTTCCGTCCCGGCATCCAGCTTGGCCCAGATCTCGCCGTTGGCGGCCATCAGGAGGCCCAGCCCCTCCAGGATCTCGGGGGCCTGGAGCCGCGAGGAATCGGTGATGAGCACCAGCTTCACGTCCTGGAGGCCCTTGCGCGCCTTCAGGGCGGCGATGCGCTCCACCGCCCGGGGGAATTCGCGCAGGGTGGTGGGCTCGCCGTCCCCGGAGAAGGCGATGTCGTTGAGGCGCCGGTGGCGGGGCTCGGCGGTGTTGAATGGGGCCGTGGCGAAGAGTTCGCCCGACTGGGTGAGGTCCAGCAGCACCTCCATCTCGCGCTCGAGCTGGTCCAGGTCCACGTCCCGCCGCCGGGCCGGGGTGGCCCGGTCCACTTCGCAGTAGACGCAATCGAAGTTGCACACCTTGTCCGGATTGAGGTTCACCCCCAGGCTCACCCCCTTGCTGCGGCGGGAGATGACCGGGTAGCAGTAGTCGAAGTCCTGCCAGGTGCGCCGGTGGTCCAGGTGGGCTGTGACGAGCTTGCTCATGCCTGAAGGATACTACGGGTCCCGGGTCCGCTCCCCGCTTCCCGTCGGGGAGCGGCTACAATGGGCTTTCCAGAGTACTGCCGCGGAGGGCTTCCCATGAAGAGGATCACCGTGCTCGGAGCCGGCCGCGTGGGCGCGACCATGGCCCTGGACCTCGCCCGGGACGGGGAATTCGACGTCACCGTGGCCGACTTTTCCGAGGCCGCCCTGGCCCGCCTCGCGGCCAGGGGCCTCAAGGTCACGGCCCGCGACCTCTCCCACCCCGGGGAGGTCACCGAGGCCGTCCAGGGCGCGGACCTGGTGGTGGGCGCCGTACCCGGCTTCATGGGTTTCCGGACCCTGAAGACCGTGCTGGAGGCCGGCAAGCACGTCGTGGACATCTCCTTCTTTCCCGAGGACCCTTTCCTCCTGGACGACCTGGCCCGGGAGAAGGGCCTCATCGCCATCATGGACGCCGGCGTGGCCCCGGGCTGCGACAACTTCATCGTGGGCGACCTGCAGCGACGCCTGGACACCATCGGCAATTTCGAGTGCTACGTGGGCGGTCTCCCCGCCATCCGCACCTGGCCCTTCGAATACAAGGCCGGCTTCAGCCCCGTGGACGTGGTGGAGGAGTACACCCGCCCGGCCCGGTACGTGGCCCACGGCAAGGAGATCGTGATGCCCGCCCTCAGCGAGCCCGAGCTCATGGACTTCCCGGGGATCGGCACCCTGGAAGCCTTCAACACCGACGGCCTGCGCTCGCTCATCCACACCGTGGACGCGCCCTTCAAGAAGGAGAAGACCCTGCGCTACCCCGGCCACATCGAGAAGATGCGCATGCTGCGTGAAGCGGGGTTCTTCGGGCTGAAGCCCATCGACGTGGGCGGCGTGAAGGTGGCCCCCATGGACGTCACCACCCGGCTCCTCTTCCCCATGTGGCAGATGGAAGAGAACGACGAGGATTTCACCGTCATGCGCGTCATCGTGGACGGCACGAAGGACGGCAAGCCCGAGCGCCACGTGTGGGACCTGCTGGACCGCTACGACCGGGAGACGAAGATCACCTCCATGGCACGCGCCACCGGCTATTCCTGCACCGCCACGGTGCGCCTGGTGGCGGCGGGGCTCTTCAGCCGCAAGGGCATCGCGCCGCCGGAGTACGTGGGCAAGGTGGAGGGGTGCTGGGAGTTCATCCGGAAGGACCTGGCCAGGCACAACGTGAACTGGGTGGAGACGCGGAGCTGAGGCTCCTCAGGGTTCGCCAGCCGCCTCGGGCCGTCCCATCAGGGGGAACCGGTCGCAGGGTTCGTAGCGGGGGCCGATCCAGTCGAACAGCGTGAGGTTGCGCACCTCGAAGGCGAGCCGGAGGTCCTGCTGCAGGATCAGGTCCACGGCCTGGCCGTAGGTGCCCCGCGCGGTGTCCCCCTGGGCCAGGGTGACGTGGGGCATCCAGCGCTCCGGGCGGTACAGGGGCGGGATCTCGCCCCCCAGCCGCGCCAGCTCCACGCAGGCCCGCTGGTGCAGGTCGAGCAGGACGGGGGTCTTCACGACGGGGGCATGGAGGATCCGGGCGGGCGCGCCGAACAGGCCGATGCCGCTGGTCTCCAACATGAACGGCGGCAGGGACTGGGAAATGCGCTCCAGGAGTTCCTTCACGTCGAAGTGGGTGAGCCCGTTGAAGGCCAGCAGCGTCACGTGGGGAAAGGGGACCTTGTGGACGCCCGACAGGCCGAACTCCGCCTCCAGCTGCGTCCACACCCCGCGGACTCGGCTGGCGGCCGGGTCCTGAAGAACCAGTGCGATGGTGGACATGGAAGCATTATACCCGAAGGCCCCGATCAGAACCGGGCGGTGAGCGTCAGGCCCTGGAACCCCGGGGAGAAGGCGGGCGCCACCTGGAACTCGGCGCGGCCGGCCCGGGAGCGGATCCCCCGGTTGATGCGCACCACCCCGCGGCCCATGACGGTGCCCACCAGGGCGCCGGCCACCACGTCCGAGGCGAAGTGTTCGCGGGTGCCCAGGCGGGCCAGGCCCACCAGGCCGGCGGCACCGTAGGCGCACCAGCCCACCCACGGTTCGGTCGAGCGCATGGACAGGACGGAGGCCATGGCGAAGGCCTGGGCGGCGTGCCCGGAGGGGAAGGCGTTCTGCGCGGAGAAGGGCCTGAAATCGTGGGTCCCCTTGCCGTCGTCGGGCCGGGCCCGGCCGAGGCCGTACTTCAGGGGCAGGATGGCCACCTGGGCCAGGACGGTGGCCACGCCCATGTCCACCACCACGGACCGGGCCTCGTCCCGCCCCGCGAGGCTGAAACCGAGGTAGCCGGCGCCCATGAGGATGAGGCCCCCCGTGCCGCCGGGCTGGGAGAGGTTCCGGAACAGCCGGTCCCGGGCATCGGTGCGGTTGCGGGTGGAGGCGTCGGCCAGGGTCCGGTCCAGGAGCAGGGCCGTGCCCACCACGGCGGCGGCGCCCACGCCCAGGGCCTGCCAGTCGGAGGTGGTCCAGGCGCCCGGGGCCCGGGCCACGGTCGTGGCGTCCTCCCAGGCCAGGCCCGGGAGCCGGGTGAACCCATCCCGGTCGTAAGGCGTCTGGCACCAGGCCAGGGTGCTGGCCAAGGCGAGGGCCAGGGCCCGCATCAGGCCTTGGCCGCCAGGCGCTGGGCCATGGCCTTGCCCATTTCAGCGGGGCTCACCACCACGGTGATGCCGGCGGCCTCCAGGGCGGCCATCTTCTCCTTGGCGGTGCCCTTGCCGCCGCTGATGATGGCGCCGGCGTGGCCCATGCGCCGGCCCGGAGGGGCGGTCTGGCCCGCGATGAAGGCCACCACGGGCTTGGTGACGTGGGCCTTCACGTAGGCGGCGGCCTCCTCCTCGGCGTTGCCGCCGATCTCGCCCACCATGACGATGGCGTGGGTGTCGGGATCGGCCTGGAAGAGCTTGAAGCAGTCGATGAAGTTGGTGCCGTTGATGGGGTCGCCGCCAATGCCCACGCAGGTGCTCTGCCCGATGCCCAGGGCGGTGAGCTGGCCCACGGCCTCGTAGGCGAGGGTGCCGGAGCGGGAGATGATGCCCACGTGGCCCGGCAGGTGGATGCGCCCGGGCATGATGCCGATCTTGGCCTGGCCGGGGGTGATGACGCCCGGACAGTTGGGGCCCACCAGGCGCTGCCCGGGGTGCTCGGCCAGCACGCGGTTGACCTTGACCATGTCCTGCACGGGGATGCCCTCGGTGATGCAGACGATGAGCTCGATGCCGGCGTCCAGGGCCTCGAGGATGGCGTCCGCGGCCGCCGGGGGCGGCACGAAGATCATGGTGGCGTTGGCACCCGTGGCCTTGCGGGCGGCCTTCACGGTGTCGAAGACGGGGAAGCCTTCCACCTCGGTGCCGCCCTTGCCGGGGGTGACGCCGCCCACCACCTGGGTGCCGTAGTCCCGGCAGCCCTTGGCGTGGAACAGGCCTTCCCGGCCCGTGATGCCCTGGACGATCAAGCGCGTGGAATTGCCGAGAAGGATGGACATGGGTGACCTCGGGGAAGGGGTTCAGGCGTCGTCGCGGAAGGAGTCGGGATCCGGCCCCGCCTGGGGCCGGGACGGGGAGATGCGGGGGTCCGGCAGCCTCGATTTGAGGGCGCGGAGCTCGGTGAGGTACCGGCGCTTGACGGCGTCGAGCTCCAGGTTCCTGCGGTACAGCTGCAGCACGAGGGCCACCACCACCGCCAGGTTGAGCGGCACGGCGATCCACATGAGGAGCGGGGCGTGGAAGGTCGTCTTCTCCCAGTTGCCCGCCCCCACGATCCAGATGAAGAGCCACATCATGGGCAGGAAGCCCACGGTGACGTAGAAGAAGCCCCATCCGATGCGCCAGGCTCCCCGGTGCATGACGGACTGGTACTCGGCCCATTTGGCCTCGTACTCGGCCTTGGGGTCGGCGGCCGTCATCGGATGGAGGCCACGACCTTGCGCGCCGCGTCGTCGAGATTGGCGGCCACTTCGATGCGCAGGCCGCTTTCGGAGAGGATGCGCTTGCCCTCCTCCACGTTGGTGCCTTCCAGGCGCACCACCACCGGGATCGTCACGCCGATGTCCTTGGCCGCCTTCACCACGCCCGCCGCGACGATGTCGCAGCGCATGATGCCGCCGAAGATGTTGACCAGCACGGCCTTGACGCCCGGATCCTGGAGGATGATGCGGAAGGCGTTCTTCACCGCCTCCTCGGAGGCGCCGCCCCCCACGTCCAGGAAGTTGGCCGGACTCGAACCGTGGTACTGAATGATGTCCATGGTGGCCATGGCCAGGCCCGCGCCGTTGACCATGCAGCCGATGCTGCCGTCGAGCTTGATGAAGTTCAGGCCGAACTTCGAGGCCTCGATCTCCGCATGGGCCTCCTCGTTGAGGTCGCGGTAGGCCAGGATCTCCGGGTGGCGGAACAGCGCGTTGTCGTCGAAGGCGATCTTGGCGTCCAGCGCGCAGACCTCGCCCTGGACCGTGACCACCAGCGGGTTGATCTCGACCATGGAGCAGTCCTTCTCCACGAACAGGCGGTAGAGGTTCTGGAAGAACGCGGCGCCCTTCTTCCAGCTTTCGCCTTCCAGGCCCAGCGCGAAGGCCAGCTCCCGGGCCTGGTGGCCGGTGAGGCCCAGGGCGGGATCCACGGCGATCCTCACGATCTTCTCGGGGGTGTGCTCGGCGACCTCCTCGATCTCCACGCCGCCCTCGGTGGAGGCCAGGGCCGTGACCCTCCCGGTGGCGCGGTCCACAAGGAAGCTCAGGTACAGCTCCCGGGCGATGTCCACGGGGTCGGAGAGGAAGACGGTGCGCACCGTGCGGCCCTCAGCCCCGGTCTGCTTGGTGACCAGATTCATCCCGTTCATCTTCGAGAAGAGTTCGGCGGCCTCCTCGGGGGTCTTCGCGAACTTGACGCCGCCGCCCTTTCCGCGGCCGCCGGCGTGGATCTGCGCCTTCACGACGGCCTTGCCGCCCATCCCGGTGGCGATGGCGGCCGCCTCCGCCGCGTCCCGGGCAACCCGGCCCCCCGGCGTGGCAACGCCGTACTGCCTGAGTAGTTCCTTGGCCTGGTATTCGTGGATGTTCATCAGGTCTCCTGGAGCGTGGCGCGGGTCGCGGAGCGCATAGTGTAGCCGGATCCTGGGTCTTTGTATCAACGAGTCCGGCGGATAGACTGGAGGTGTCCCCCCTTGGAGCCCGCCATGCCCCAGTTGGACCGACTTCTGGCCCACATCACCCCGCGGGGCGGCCTCCGGCTTCGCCTGGAGCCCAACGCCCCGCCCGTCCTGGAGCTGTCCGGGGGGGTGGAAATGCCGCTCCTGGCCAACCCCCTGCCCCCGACCATGGTCGAGGCCCTGGCCAAGGAGGTGGTGCCCACCGCCAAGGAGGCCGGCCTCGCCGCCACCGGCGAAGCCTTCTTCGACCACGAGGCCGGCGGGGAGCTGTATCGCGTTCTGGTGAGCCGCGGGCCCCAGGGCACCCGCATCACCGCGGAGCCCTCCCGGGGCGCCGCCACGGAGACCCAGCCCCTGCCCCGGCGCACGAACCCGGCGCCTGCGGCCGCGACCATCTCCCTCCCGCCCGCGAAACCCGCGCCGGATCCGGCCGCCGGAACCCGCGCCCAGCCCGCCAACAGCACCCACCCCCTGGCCGAATCTCTGTTCCGGGCCCTCCTGGAGCGCAAGGGCTCCGACCTCCACCTCAGCTCCTTCGAGGCGCCCATCGTCCGGGTGCACGGGGACCTGGAGGACCTCACGGACTTCGGGATCCTGGGGCCCACCCAGCTCATGGAGATGATGGAGTCCCTGGCACCGGAGGCCGCCTGGCGCCAGTTCAACGACAAGCACGACGCCGACTTCGCCTACCCCTTCGAGGCCGGGGGCTGCCGGCTGCGGGTGAACTACTTCATGGACAGGGTGGGGCCCGGCCTGGTGTGCCGGGTCATCCCCAACGAGATCCCCGACCCGGACAAGCTGGGCCTGCCCGACCCCGTGCGGCGCCTGGCGGCCCTCAACAAGGGCCTGGTGCTCGTCACGGGGCCCACCGGCTCGGGCAAGTCCACCACCCTGGCCGCCATCATCGACCTCGCCAACCAGCAGCGCGACGACCACATCCTCACCATCGAGGACCCCATCGAGTTCGTGCATCCCCGCAAGCGGTGCCTGGTGAACCAGCGGGAGGTGGGCACCCACACCGAGTCGTTCAAGTCCGGCCTGAGGGCCGCCCTGCGCGAGGACCCCGACATCGTCATGGTGGGCGAGATGCGCGACCTGGAGACCATCTCCATCGCCCTGGAGACGGCCATCACCGGCCACCTGGTCTTCGGCACCCTGCACACCTCCAGCGCCATCGGCACCGTGGACCGCATCGTGGACCAGTTCCCCGCGGACCGCCAGCAGCAGATCCGGGTGATGCTGGCCGACGCGCTGAAGTGCGTCATCAGCCAGGCCCTCCTCAAGCGCATGGGCGGGGGCCGCATCGCCGCCCTGGAGACGCTCTTCATCACGCCGGCCATTTCCAATCTCATCCGGGAGGGAAAGAACTTCCAGATCCCCAGCGCCATGCAGACGGGCCGCGCCTACGGCCAGAAGCTCATGAACGACGCCCTGGTTGAGCTGATCCTGGCCAAGCAGGTGGAGGCCAAGGAAGGCTACCTGAAGTGCCCGGACAAGGAATCGTACATGAACGCCCTGAAACGCGCGGGCATCGAGTGGGACCTGCGCGCGCACGAGGCGCAGCAGGGGTAGAGGGTCTGTCGGAAATCCATTCGGAGTGGCATATACCCGATCCGATCGGCACAGGGTGCTTCCAATGAAGGCTCTTTGGCAAAGCCCGTATTTGTTGCGCCGAGAAAACCAGACAAAAAAACAAACGCTGGGGCGCAGAGGACTCGCTGGGGCGCTGGGAAAAGAAAGTGAAATGTGGGGGGCCTGACAGCAGGCCTGCTCAAGGTTCACGGTATCTGCCAGGCGTTCACACCTGAAGCTGACTCCCCAGCGCCCCAGCGAGTCCTCTGCGCCCCAGCGTTCAATCTTTTCCAATGGTCTTGCTAAATCGCCACGGGCAGGCCGATCACACCATACACCAGACCACGATTCAATCGATGCCTTCTATACCTTGCCTCCATGTCCAGGAGGCAACAGGGCGCCAATCATGCCCACATCCCATCGGTCAAGAAGCTTCGTGTCACCGTGTCCTCGGGTCGAAAGCCCTGGTTTACGAGGCTTAAGCCATGAGCACAACTTACCTATTCATAGGGCCTTTGATATTCCAAAACCTGCCTAGGAGGCTGTCCAAGTAT
>MTLE01000172.1_pt1 | contig 19727 bp, 13 predicted proteins | sample 1982461 | NCBI WGS metagenome assembly MTLE01 (sample SAMN05712605, study PRJNA340218) | biofilm metagenome | isolation source: sample SPL anode biofilm adapted to -200 mV | place: USA | collected 2012-02-03
GCCGCCGTTGCGGCGGGGTGGGCGGAGTCAACCCCGGCCCGGCAACGCGGCCGCGGCGGATTGGATGGGCGCCCGCCCAACGGGGTCCGGCAGGCTGTAGGCGTCCTTCTTCTCCAGGAACATGGTGATGCAATTCATGTACTTGAGGGTGGAATAGGCCAGCCAGTCGAGGATGGGCCTGCGGCGCAGGCGGTAGCGGTACCGGGGCGCCAGGGCGAGGAGGGACCGGAGCTTCTGGAAGTAGTAGTTCTGGGTATAGGGAAAGGAGATCCGCAGGTGGTGCTCCTTGGCCAGGGCAAAGGCGCGCCGGGCGGGCATGTAGTGGGTGCAGAGGCGGAGGAAGTCGGCGTATTTCTCCGTGTATTCCTCCAGGGAGTAGCGCTCACGGCGCCTGCGGTACAGGCCGAAGCCGAGCCTGCTCATGAACCGGATGTAGCCCATCAGCAATTCGAAATTCTGGATGCGGTGGACCCAGGGCAGACTCAGGTGGCCCTCCTGGATGTGGGTCGTGAAGGGGAAAAGGTGGGCGGAGAATCCCCCCTCGCACAGGACCCGCTGGATCTCGGCGAAGATCCGGCCGGGTTCCTCCACGTGCTCCATCACCTGGTTGGTGAGGATCACCTGGAAGAACCCGTCGGGGTAGGGCCACGGCCCGGTGGCGGAAATGACGCGCACGAACCCTTCCCAGGGAACGTCGGGGTGGTGCTGGTGGAGGTGGGCCAGGGTCGTGGCCAGCAGGTCCGGGCCATGGCCGTTGTACTCCTCCACGTCATGCCCCCAGATCTCGAACCGCTTCTCCGGGTAGCGGGAGGTGAGCATTTCATGCAGATAGCCCATGAGGTGGCCGTTGCCGCAACCCAGATCCAGGATCCGGATGACCGGCTCCCGTTCGAAGCGCCCCAGTTCCGTCAACACGATCGCCAGCAGGTGCAGGTGGGTGATGGACTCGGGCTTCGGTTCCATTGGCGATACCCCACGCTCCCGGCACGGGCGTCCGGGCTGAAGGTGAAGCCCTTGTATTTGAAGCACTCATTATCTCGACGAAAGCGCTTAAAAATAGGTCCGGATCCCGGCCCCGTCAAGGCGCTCCAGGGTTTCGGGGCAGCGTTGAGGCTTGAAACGTTTCCCCGGGGCGGTCAAACTCGGGACATCCCGCAGCGTCATCCTTGGAGAAAACCCATGGCCCGGTCCTCCCTCTGGTCAATTGTCCTCTTTGGTCTGCTCCCGTTGTTGGGATTGTGGGGCTGCGGTTCGGGCGGGGGGGGAGGGAGCACGCCGTCCCTGAACGGCCCCACCAACCTAAAGGTGACAGGAGACCTTGGGACCTCGCCCAGCCTCGAATTCACCTGGACCGCGCCTGCGAACAAGATCGACGGCTATGAATTCGAATCGGCTGTGGGCGCCGGCACGTTCGCGAGGGTGGGAACGGACCTCATCCCGGCCAGCTGGACCTTCGGCTACCTTTCCTTTGATCCTTCGGCGCTGCCTGAGGATACGGAAATGAAGTTCCGGATGCGCGCCGTCCAGGGAACGGCCACTTCGCCGTACAGCAATGTGGTCTCTTCCTCCATCGGGCTCAAAAGGCCCACCTTCGACAGCGCCGTCAGCGGTGCGGAGGGAATCGCCCTGAAGTGGACCAACAACAGTGCCCTTGCGGATTCCTTGACGCTGGAGCGAGGCGAGAGCACCACCTACGGCGGGGCCAACACCTGGACCGTGATTCCCGGCGTCCCGTTCGGAAGCACCACCTATCTGGATGCCCAGGCTCCCGAGAACACCTACGTCAACTATCGCGTGACCTATTCCAAGGGGTCGAAGGCCGCGCAGGCCGTCAGCTACATCCTTTCCACCTCCTTGAAGGCCCCGGTCGCCCTGGGCGCGACGCCGCTGGTGGAAGGGGTGATCCTCACCTGGGACAACCGCAGCACGGAGGCGACCGAAGTGGTGGTTTCAAGGGCCAGCGGCTATTCCGCCTACCCCTATTATCAGGACATCGCGCACCTCGCCCCCACCGCCGCCTTCTACCAGGACCTCCAACTGGCAACCGGGTTCTACACCTACCGCGTCGAGGCCCGGAGGGGGACTTCCATGGTGGCCGCCAGCCTTCCCGTGCAGGTGATGACCCTGCCCACCCCGGGCGCCCTGGCCCTGGCGGCTCCCGCCATCAAGTCCATGCCCCCCTCGGTGATGGGCGCCATGGACGCCAGCGGCGCCTGGACCTTTGCGCAGAACCTGAACTACGGCGGTCTCGGGATCGCCACGCCCTCCGGGACGGACTGGGTTTCCCACCCCCTGGCCAATGCCTCGGCCCTGGTCGCGCCGATGCTCCAGCTGGATTCCCTCGATCATCCCCACACCGTGTACCTGCGCAAGGTCATGCAGGGCAGCGACGAGGTGGCCATCACGCACGCCTGGTTCGACGGAGCGGCCTGGCAGACCGAAGAGGTGGCGCGCAGGATCCTCTACCAGAGTTCTGCCACGAGCGGCATCACGTTCACCCTTGACGGGACGGACGGGCTCCACCTGGTCTGGCTGAAGGAAAGCATGAGCGCCGCCGGGCTCGAATACGCCTTCAAGGGCACGGACGGCGCCTGGAAGACCGAATCGCTGGACGTGATCACGCCGGCCCCCTCTACCCTCGGCTCTTTCCGGCTGGCGGTCGACGCCAGCGGGGTTCCGCATGTCCTGGTCGGGGCGTGGCAGGATATCTTCCTGCTGCAGCGCCAGGGCCCGGCCCAGTGGAATTGGGAAAAGGTCCCCAGCGGCACCGCCACCGCGGGGTGGTACGACACCCTGGATTTCGTCTTCAGCTACCGGGGCGACCTCCATGTCTTCTTCACCCGCGCCCATGTTCCCTTGGATTCGGTTAACGTTTCGGATCTGTGCGATGTGCGGAAGGTGGGCGGCGCCTGGACTTCCATCCAGGTCCTGGCCACCAAGGGGTTCACCGGTTCCAGTTCGCCGACTTATTGCGCGCGGTCCCTGATGAGCGACCGGATCGCCATCCGGTTCCACGGTACCACCGGGCAGCAGTTGTTCACCTTGGACCAGGACACCTGGTCCACCATCATCCTGGGGCCCAGCGAGTCCACCCGCCCCTACTTCGGCTTCGACAAGAACGACAAGTTCTACCTTCTTCAGAAGCTGGGCTATGACCCGGGCACCGGGCCCGCCACCTACGTCTTGTATCGCGAGGCGCCGTAGGCCTCCATGGGGCGCGCCACAAATTTATGCGAGACCATGAACGGGTCGATAACCTGGCGACTTAAGGTATTCTTGCCCATCCAGGATTCCTGGAAACCGGGGGCCGGTCGTGCTGCTTACCCATCGGACGCGTTCCCTCCGCACCTACCTCATCTGGGGACTGGGTTCCCTCGGGCTGGCTTTCGTCCTGGTTTCATTGGAGTTGAGGTTCTTCGTCCATCCCCATCTGGTGGAGGAGGTGAACGCCCAGGGGCGGTCGCTGGTGCGGTACCGGGCCCAGCAGGAGCTGCTGGTGGTGCTCCTGGAGCAGGAGGGGGATCTGCGGAGCTACTTGGGGAGCGGGAACCAGGCTTTCCTGGAGGCCTTCGGCCGGGGGGGAAGGCTTGCGGATGAGCCGCTCCGGGCGCTGCGGGGAAACCTCCCGGAGAACGCGAGGCCCGGCGACCATGCGCAGATGGACCGCCTGGAGTTCCTGGTGCGCCATTGGCAGGAGGAGGCGGTTCCCTACATCCGCCAGCGCCTCCAGGGCCCTCTCGGGGACCTTCCCGGCGCCCTGACCCGGGAGAACCAGGCCTTCGCCGAGGTGAAGGCGGCCAGCGCCGAGCTCACCCGGGTCCTGGACGCCCGGGACGAGGAGCGGTTCCAGAACATCGAGGACACTCTGGCCTTTGCCCGGTGGCTGGGCTATGCCACGGAGGCCGGTCTCTTCATCACCGCGCTGTTCTTCGCGCGCTGGATGCTGCTGCGGGTTTCGGTGCCCCTGGCCAACCTGGCCGAGCAGGCCCGGGCCGGCGACGGCTACGAGGAGCCCACGGGAAACCAGTCGGTGAAGGAAGTGGAGATCCTGGGCCGGGCCCTCTACGAACTGGATTTGCGGAACCGGGAACGGGAGAGCCTGCTGCGCCAGGAACACGACGAGGCCCTGGCCACCCGGGCCTTCGAGGAACTGATCCAGCATGTGGCCCGGGAGGAGGACCTGCTCGCGGCCCTGGACCAGGCGCTCTACCGGCAGGTGCGGTCCAGCGCGCAGCGCATCCTCCTCCACGCCGAGGGTGGCGATGGCCTGGACGCGGTCCTTCCGACCCTGTCCCCGGAGGAGGCGGCGCGGAACCCCGTGCTGGCGGACGCCGGCCGGTGCCGGGCGATCCGCCAGACCACGCCCGTGTGCCTGGACAGCAAGGCGCCCACCGCCTGCCTCTGCCCCCTGGGCGTGCCCGATTCGGGGGCCTACCTCTGCCTGCCCATGGTGGCTTCGGGCCGCACCCTGGGCCTGGTGAACCTCCAGGCCCGCAACCCCGACCATTGGACGCCGGAACGGCGCCGCATCGCCGCGTCCCTGGTGACGGCCAGCGCCTCGGCCCTCCAGACCCTGCGCGCCCTGGAGCTGGCCCAGGAGCGGTCCATCCGCGACGGCCTCACCGGCACCTTCAACCGCAGGTTCCTGGACGAGGTCCTGCCCAAGACCTTCGACCAGAGCGTCCGCAACGGCCTGCCGCTGTCCGTCCTGATGCTGGACATCGACCACTTCAAGGCCTTCAACGACACCTACGGCCACGACGGGGGCGACCAGGTCCTGCGGATTTTCGCCCAGTGCCTGCAGGGCAATGTGCGCAGCGGCGACGTGGTGGCGCGGTACGGGGGCGAGGAGTTCGCCATCCTCCTGCCCCAGGCCGGCGCGGCGTTCGCGCAGATGCTGGCCGAGCGCCTGCGGGCCAGCATCCAGGCGCTCGCCCTGCCCGAGGCCACCTTCCCGCCGGACTGCCACATCACCACGAGCATCGGCCTGGCCTGCTTTCCGGACCACACCCGGAGCCGGGAGGCGCTCCTCCCCCTCGCGGACCAGGCCCTCTACGAGGCCAAGGGGCTCGGACGGAACCGCACGGTCAGCGCCGGCGACCTGGGCAAGGGGTTGCCCCTCCAGAACTGACGCGGGACGCCCTCCCGGCCCCGGGGCGGGGCCCGTTTCCGGTCCGGGGACGCCCGCGATTGGAAAAGTTGGAATATTTGTGCCTTTCTTCACACATTTGCAACAGGGACCTGGGAAACTGTAAGGGAATCGAAATGGGGTTCTGAATGCTATCCGTGCGTAATCTTGGTTTCCTTCTGGGGATCGCGGCCTTTGGCCTCCAGGCGGGTGATGTCCAGGTCTTTTTCGGGAATTCCACGCTCCGGCGCGGGACCCTGCGGTCCACGTCGGTGGGAAGCATCCAGTTGCGGGCCCACCGCGACGGCCTGGCGCTGCCGGGGCGGGCCCTCCTCAAGGACGTCGCGGGCAGGGCCTTCGAAGTGCCCTGCGAGGTGCAGACCTACGCCCTCGCCGGCGACCAGGGGGAAACCGCCGACTGGCGCGTGGAGGTGCCGGAGGGCACCGCCCTCCGCAGCCTGACGGTGGTCCGCGGCAGCCAGGTCCTGGCCCGACTGGAGTCGCCCCGCGACCTCGCGCCGGCCACCATGGACTTTGCCGATTCCATCAACGGGCGGGACGCCTCCATCGGCTGGGTCCTCGTCCGTCCATCGGAGTTCGACGCCTCCTCCCTCTGGCTGCGGTGGTCCTGGGACGAGGGCTCCACCTGGACCACCTACCCCCGCGTCCTGCACGACGAGGCCGGCACGGGGCAGCTGAACCTGGAGCGCCTTCCGGACGGCACTGCCGGTGGAACCCTCCTGGAATTCTGGGTCCCCCAGGGCCTCGGCCTGACCCGGATCCGGCACCGCATCGCCGGCCGTTTCCGGCCCGTCTAGCCCCATGACGTCCCCTTCCCGCGGCATCCTGCCGATCCTCGTCCGCGCCGCGGCGCTCCTGCTGGTCCTGGCGCTGGGGCCCCGCCTGCCCCTGGAGGGGGCCCGGGCGCCGCAGACGCCCGCGGAGCAGATGCCCTTCCAGAGCTACGGCATCAGCCAGGGCCTCGAGAACCTCTCCGTCTGGTGCCTGGAACAGGATTCCGACGGGTTCCTCTGGGTGGGCACCGAGGACGGGCTGTTCCGCTACGACGTGCAGAGGTTCCGGGTCTTCCGGGGCGAGTCGGGCCTGCAGGACGTGTGGGTCCGCGCGCTGTGCGCGGCGGGGCGGCGGCGCCTCTGGATCGGCACCACCCGCGGCCTTGCCCTCCGGGAACACGGGAAGATCCGGCCCCTCGGTCCCGCCCAGGGCCTGCCCCAGGCCGAGGTCTTCGCCCTGGCCCTGGATTCCGGTGGCCTGGTGTGGGTGGCCACGGACCGCGGGCTGTTCCGGCAGCGCGCCGGCGAAACGGCCTTCGAACCGGCGCCGGGCTGGAAGGCGGAGGAACCCGCCCGCTGCCTGGCGGTGGTGGGATCCGCCGTGTACGTGGGGTCCCAGGAGCGACTGCTGCGGTATGACGCGGGGCGGCCCGGGCCGGCCGCGGAGGTGGCGGGACCCTGGCGGGAACGCCTGGACGCCGTGGTGCAGGACGGTGCGGGGCGGATGTGGGTGCGGTCGCGCAGCGGACTCTGGATGCGCCCCGCCGCTGGCGCGCCCTTCCAGGACCTTTCCGGGCGGGTGGAGACGGCGGCCTACGACGGCTGCCTGCGCCTGACCCCCTCGGGGGCCCTGCTGATTCCCACCACGGCCGACCTGGTGCGGGTGCGGGGCGATCGCTGGGAGCACCTGGGCCGGGCCCAGGGCCTGCCCACGCCCTTCGTCAACCGCGCGCTGGAGGACCGGGAGGGCTGCCTCTGGATCGCCGGCCTCGGCCTCCACCGGACGCTGAGCCGGGAGGCCTGGGGGCAGCACACCTACCAGAACGGCATCGAGGGCGGCGTGGTGTGGTCCATCACCCGCGACGGCCAGGGCCGGTTGTGGGCCGGCACGAGCAACGGCCTGTGCGAGACCCGGGACGGTCGGTGGTCCCTGGTGCCCGATACGGCCAAGCAGGCCGTCCTCTCCCTGGCGGTGGCGCCGGACGGCGCCCTCTGGATGGGGGGAGCTCCCGCCCGCCTGCGGCGGTGGGTGCCGGGCACGTCCCGGTGGCAGGAATGGGCCCAGCCCACCTCGACCATCACCAGCCTGGCCTTCGACGACCGGGGGACCCTCTGGGTGGCCACGCGCCGCCAGGGGCTGTTCCGGGTGACGCCTCGCGGCCCTTCCTTCGCCGTGGAGCCGTTCCCCCTTCCCGGGGAGGTGCCGGGGGAGAGGGCGACGTCCATCACCCGCGGCCAGGGGGGCCGGCTGTGGCTGGCCAGCGCCAACGGGCTCCTGGTGCTGGAGGGCGGCCAGTGGCGGCGCCTGGGCAAGGCCGAGGGCCTGGTGGACCCGGACGCGCGCGCCGTCTACGAGCGCCCCGGGGGGGACCTCTGGGTGAGCTATCACGCCCGGCAGGGCCTGAGCCAGTACCGCTACGCCGGGGGACGGCTCACGCTGGTGAAGCACTTCGACGCGGCCTCCGGCATCACCGCGCGGAAGGCGTACTACATGCGCGAGGACACCCTGGGGCGCCTGTGGGTGGGCACCTCCCAGGGGGTGGTGCTCTTCGACGGCTCCCGCTTCCAGGAATTCGGCACCATGGACGGCCTTCCCGGCGACGAATGCAACGGCAGCGCCTTCCTCGCCGAACCGGGCGGGGACGTGTGGGTGGGCACCCTGGGCGGCCTCGCCCGGTTCCACCAGGACCGGTACAAGGGGTCGGCCTCGCCCCCCTCGGCATTCATCCTTTCGGCCACCTACGGAAAGACCGAACTCGCCTTCCCGTTCACCGGCGTCCCGGAGGTGCCCAAGCGGGACGCGACCTTCGAATTCCATATCACGGGGCTCACGTATCTCAACGAGGCGCGGGTCCTGAACCAGGTCCGGCTGGTGGGGATGGAGGATGCCTGGCGGACCACCAAGGTGCGGGAGATCCGGTACGCCAACCTGCCGCCCGGAGCGTACCGCTTCGAGGTGCGGTCGGGGCTGGCCGAGGGCGCCTGGGGCCCCGTGGCGGCCTTCCCCTTCCAGGTGCTGCCGGCCTGGTACCAGGCAGGGTGGTTCCGTTTCGTGGCGACCGTGGTCCTGTTGGCCCTGGGCTACCTCGCGGTGCGGCTGCGCCTGAAGGCCATGCGGGAACGCAACCAGGAGCTGGAGCGGCTCGTGGAGATGCGCACCGTCGCGCTGGCCGAGGCCAACCAGGCCCTGCACCAGCTCACGGTGACCGACCCCCTCACCGGCCTCAAGAACCGCCGCTTCCTGGACCTGACGCTGGAGGAGGACCTGGCCCAGGTGCGCCGGGACCACGGTACCGCGTCCCGGGAGGGGCGCCCGGCCCGCAACCTGGACATGGTCTTCCTCATGGTGGACCTGGATCATTTCAAGGCCGTGAACGACGGCCACGGCCACCCCGCGGGCGACCTCGTGCTGCAGCAGGTGCGGGACCGCCTCCAGGAGGTCGCCCGCACCTCGGACACCGTCGTCCGCTGGGGGGGCGAGGAGTTCCTGGTGGTGGCCAGGCGCATGGACCGGGCCCAGGGCGGCGCGCTCGCGGAACGGATCCTGGAGGCCATGCGCTCCCGTCCCTTCGACCTGGGCGGCGGCCAGGAGACGCCCCTCACCTGTTCCGTGGGGTTCTGCTCGTACCCGCTGGTGCCCTCTCAGCCCGACGCCCTGTGCTGGTCGCGGGTGGTGGCGGTGGCGGACCGGTGCCTCTACGCGGCCAAGCAGAGCGGCCGCGACGGCTGGGTTGGGCTCGGAGGCAAGGCCGACGGCGTCGGGGCCGTGGATGCCTTCATGATCTCGCCCGAGCACGCGGGGACCCGGGAGGACCTGGGCCTGGTGGCGAGCTTCCCGGACGTCTCCCGCCTACGGTGGCAGTGAAGAACTGATGTGGGGAACCTCGCCCCTTCCCAGGGCATCCCCCATGGGCAACGTGGGTGCGCCATGCCCACTGGGCGGACGGCCATGGATTCTGGACCCTTTCCATTCCTCAGGTGCCCCCGGGCAGGCGGGAGCCGTTCCGGGCGGCCAGGATGGACGCCGCTTCTGACGGCCATCCCGGTGATCACGCTCGTGGCTCAGGCGCCCAGGCTGGTCCCCCGGGTCGGAGCGGCCGTGCCGGGGGACCGGGTGCTCAGGGATGAAGCTGGTCGGCCGGTGGTCCTATCGGACCTGCTGGGCCGGCCCACGTTCCTGACCCTCAACTACTTCCGCTGCGCGGGGATCTGCTCGTCCCAGCTGGATGGGCTGACCAGGGTCCTGGGCCGGATGGAGGCTCGACCCGGCAAGGATTTCACGATTCTCACGGTGAGTTTCGATCCGCGGGACACATGGGAGGTGGCGGCGCGAAGGCGGGCAGACTACCTGCGCATGGCCGTGCGTCCCATTCCCCCGGAGGGATGGCGCTTCATGACGGGGGACGGCCCCGCCACCAAGGCCTTGGCCGACGCCGTGGGATTTTCATTCCAGGCCGCGGGCGAGGACTTCCTCCATCCGGCGGTCCTGGTGGCGCTGGGTTCCGATGGCAGGGTCGTGGACTATCTTCCCGGCGTCGACTACGATCCGGAACGGCTGGAGGATCTGGTGCGGCGGATGGCGGCGGGGCTCCCGCCCGAATCGCCTTGCGTACCGCCGGGCCCGGCCGCCCACCGGTTCAGCCCCCTGGGGTGCCTGGCGGCCTCGTTGGCCGGAACGGGGTTCATCTTCATGGTTTCCACCGGCGTCATGCGCTTTTTGCGCCGGCATCGGAACGCGGGGTCACTTTCCAAGGAACGTAGGCACCCCTGAAGGCAGAAGGGCTCGATTCCGCCGGGTCGTCCGGGGACTTGGCCGGGGGTGGCCCATGGGCGAATTTCTTTACCGCATGTTCCGGTCCGATTTCATGCCGCACGGTTTTTGCTGGAAGTGGGAGCCGTGGGTGGTCTGGACCAATGTCATGGCGGACCTGTTCATCTTCCTTTGCTACCTGATCATCGGCTCGACGCTGCTCAAGGTCGCGGCCAAGCGCAAGGACGTGATCTCCAACCCCGTGGTGGTCCTGTTCGGCGCCTTCATCCTCTGCTGCGGGTGCACGCACGCCATGGAAGTCTTCAACACCTGGAACGGCTTCTTCCGCTTGGCGGGAGCGGTCAAGGTCGTGACCGCGGGCGTGAGCCTGCTGACGGTGGGCCCGCTCATGGACCTTCTCCCCAAGCTGCTGGCCGTTCCTGCGCTTTCGGATGTGTTGAACCTCAACGCCGCCCTCCATGACGAACGGAGGGAGAACGATCGAATGGCAGGGCGGCTGCGGGAGAGCGAGGACTGTTTCAGGCTCCTGGTGGAGGGCATCCGGGACTACGCCATTTTCCTGGTGGATGCAGAAGGCCTCATCACCAGCTGGAACCCCGGGGGCCAGAAGGCCTTCGGCTACCGGGACCGGGACATCCTGGGCCAGCCTCTGATCCGGCTCTACCCGCCGGAGGACGTGGCTGCAGGCCTCCCGGCGCAAGTGCTCAGGAAGGCCGCGGAGATGGAACGCCAGGAGGACGAGGGCTGGCGGATCCGCAAGGACGGGAGCCGGTTCCTGGCCAAGGGGGTGCTCACGGCCTTCTATGGTCCGGCCGGCCGGGTCAAGGGCTTCGCCTGGATCATCCAGGACATCACGGAGCAGCGGGCAAACCAGGCAGCTCTCGAGGGCCTGGCGGAACGTCTGGAGGACCAGGTGAAAGAGCGCGTGCGGGAGCTCCGGGAGAGCCAGGCGCGCCTGGAAGCCTTCATCCAGCATTCGCCCGCGGCCATCGCGTTCAAGGACCTGGACGGCCGCTACGTCCTCATCAACCCGCGGATGGAGGAGGCGTTCTGCCGCCCGGCCTCGTCCATCCTTGGCCGCACGGATGCGGACCTGCTTACCCAGCCTTCCTGCAGCCGGGCCCAGGCCCGGGAGGAGGCCATCCTCCGCTCAGGGCAGTCGTTCCAGGGGGAGGAGGGCTGGGCTCCGGGGGGCCGGCCCGAGCGCGACTACCTGGTCAACGCCTTTCCGCTCGAGAACCCCCACGGCAAGGTGTGGGGACTCGGGGTCATCGCTACGGACATCACGGAACGCAAGGAATCCGACCGGGCCATGCTGCAGAGCCAGAAACTGGAATCACTCGGCGTCCTCGCCGGCGGCATCGCCCACGACTTCAACAACCTCCTGGGCGCCGTCCAGGGGAACCTCGAATTGGCCCTGATGGAGGATTCCGTCCCCTTCGTGAGGCCCTACCTGGAGACCATCGGGGGCCTCGTGGCCCGCGGGACGGACCTGCTCAAGCAACTGCTGGCCTACTCGGGCCGGGGCAAGTTCGTGGTGGGCGAGGTCGGGATGAACCGGCTCGTGACTGGCCTCACGCAGCTTCTGGGCACGTCCATTTCCAAGAAGGCGGTGATCCAGCTCGATCTGGATCCCGCCCTGCCGTCCGTCGAGGGCGACGCGTCCCAGTTCCAGCAGGTGGTCATGAACCTCGTCATCAACGCTTCCGAAGCCATCGGCGATCAGCCCGGAACGATCCGCATCACGACGCGCCAGTTGGTGCTGGAGCCGGAGGACATGGAAGCCTACTGCATGGATCCGCCCTGCCGGCCGGGTCTGTACGTCAGCCTGGAGGTTTCCGACACCGGCAAGGGAATGACCGCCGAGGTCCGGAAACGGATCTTCGAGCCCTTCTTCACCACCAAGTTCACGGGGCGGGGCCTGGGCCTGGCCGCCACCCACGGCATCGTCCGCGGCCACAAGGGCGCCATCCATGTCCTCAGCGAGCCCGGAAGGGGCAGCGCGTTCCGGATCCTCCTGCCCGCGGCCCTGGGGGCCCCTGGGGGGGCGGCCCCCACCACGGAGTGCGAGCCCCTGGGGGCCGCCGGGGACATCCTGGTGGTGGATGACGAACAGCCCTTGCGCGCCATGATCGCGCGCGCCCTGGACCGGGCCGGATTCCATCCGCTCCAGGCGGGGAACGGCCAGGAGGCTCTGGGGGCGTTCTGGGCCAACCCGCGTACGATCCGCCTGATCGTCATGGATCTGACCATGCCGGTCATGGACGGCCTTGAGGCCTGCCGCGAGCTCAGGCGCAAGGGGGTGGACATCCCCATCCTCCTGATGAGCGGCTTCGACGAGACCGAGTCCCTGTGCCGGTCCGAGGGGCTGGGCCTGGCGGGGTTCCTCCAGAAGCCCTTCCCGCTGGCGGCGCTGCTGGGCCGGGTGCGTTCCCTGCTGGAAGGTTGACGGCCGGATGGGCGCCGTCCGCCGCTCAGCCCCCCATCGCCGGAACCGGCCCCCTCAGCTTTTCTATGGATTGCCGGAGGTCCTCCAGCATGAAGGGCTTGGCCAGCATCGCCACGCCCGGGTAGGCGTCGAGCAGTTCCAGGGCCGAGGTGTCGCTCCGGCCCGTGGTGAGCAGCACCGGCAACTCCGGGCGCAGGGTCCGCAGCTGCGGGAGGGTGCCGGCGCCGCCGAGGCCCGGCATGTTCATGTCCAGGATGACGAGGTCGGCCCTGAGGCCCCGCTCGAGCTCCGCGAGGCAAGCCTCGCCGCAGGTCACGGTCCTGGCCGTGTGGCCCAGGACCTCCAGCACCTCCTGGATGGAGGTGAGGATCATCTCGTCGTCGTCCACCACCAGGACCTCCAGGGGGCCGGCGTCGGTCATGGGAAGGGGGCCGGCTGGGCCCGCGCTGGGGGGGAGCGGCTCGCCCGCGGGGAAGCGCAGGGTGACCACGGTGCCCGATCCGGGGCGGCTGCGGATCCCGATTTCGCCGCGGTGGGCCTTCACGGTGCCGTAGACCATGGACAGGCCCAGGCCCGTGCCCTTGCCCTGGGGCTTGGTGGTGAAGAAGGGTTCCATGGCCCGGGAAAGGACGTCGGGCGTCATGCCCGTTCCGTCGTCTTCCACGTGGATCTCCACCCACCCGGCGCCGGCGTTCCGGGTGCGCAGCGTCAGGGTGCCGGCGGTGGGCATGGCGTCCCGGGCGTTGACGCACAAGTTCAGGAACGCGTTGGCGATCGCCCCGGCGTCGCCGCGGATGGGCTGCAGGTCCGGCGCCAGGTCCATCTCCAGGCGGATGCCGGCCAGGAGGGTGCCTTCCAGCAGCTCAGCCTCCTCCAGGAGGATCGCGTTCAGGTCCAGGTCCTTCTCCTCGGTGGCGGTGGCCCGGGCGAAGGTCAGCAGCCGCCGGACCATCTTTCCGCCGCGGACGGCGGCCTTGGCGATGGTCTCGAAAGCCCCGTAGCCCGGGGTCTCGGCGGGCAGGGCCTTGAGCTTGGCCGAGGCCAGGCTCAGGATGGCGCCCAGCACGTTGTTCATGTCGTGGGCGATGCCGCCCGAGAGGTTGCCCAGGCTCTCCATCTTCTGGGCGTGGGCCAGCTGCTCCTCCAGGGACCTGCGGATCTCCCGGGCCCTTTTCTGCTCGGTGATGTCCTCGGTGAACGAGATGTAGTTGGTGACGGCGCCGGAAGGGTCCCGCACCGGGGCGATGGTGGCGCGCTCCTGGAAGGGTTCGCCGTTCTTGCGCAGGCTGGAGAACTCGCCCACCCACACGTCGCCCTGGGTGAGGGCCTCCCGGATGTGGACGAAGCTCTTGAGGGGGGTGGTGGGCGCCTTCATGAAGAGCGGGTTCTTGCCCAGGACCTCGGACCGGGAGTAGCCCGTCAGGTCCGAGAACCGCGGGTTCACGTACTCGATCCTCCACTCGGGGTCCATGATGACGATGCACAGGGGGCTCTGCTCCACGGCCGTGCTGATGCGGCGCAGGGAGGCCTCGGCCAGCTTGCGCTTCCCGTCGAGCTCCAGGTGGTCCAGGGCGAAGGACGCGTCGCTGGCGGCCTCCTCCAGGAGGGCGATCTCGTTGGCCCCGAAAAAGCCCTGCTCGTGGGCGTACACCACGAGGACGGCGCACACCTCGCCGGCCTTGCGGATGGGGAACGCCGCCGAGGCCGCGAAGCCCGAGCGCACCGCGGCCGCGCGCCGCGAGACGGGGGTGGACGGATCCAGCAGGTCGTTCTCGATCACGGGGCGCGCCTCCCGGAGGGCGGCTGACGCCGGGTTCCGGCCCAGGGGAGCGGAGCCGTTGCCCAGGCCCAGCACCTGGAGGTAGCCGTGCGTGTCCCCGAAGCTGCTGGCCACGCGCACCTCCTGGGTGGCCGTGTCGAACCAGCCGATCCAGGCCATGGCGAACCGGCCGTCCTCCACGAGCGCCTTGCAGATCTTGTCCACGAGGGCATCGGGGGTGCGGGCCCACACGATGGCCTGGTTGACGTGGCTGAGGGCGGCGTACAGCTGGGTGAGGCGCTCCAACTGGCGCGCCTGGGTCCGCAGGTCGGTGATGTCCCGGACCATGGCCAGGACGCAGGGTTCGCCGTCCACTTCGATGAGGCTGGCGGACACCAGGCCCATGAGGGCTTCGCCGTCCTTGCGGCGGAACCGGGCCTCGAATCCCAGGACCATGCCCTCCTCCGCCAGGAGTTCCCGGAAGTGTTCCCGGTCGCGGGTTTCGGCCCAGATCTCCAGGTCGCCGGGGCGGGCGGTGCGGCCCAGGATCTCCGCCTCGGCATAGCCGGTGGTCCGCGTGAAGGCCGCGTTCACGGTGAGGTAGGTCCCGTCCGAGAGCCTCGTGATGGAGACGCTGTCGGGGTTCGCGTGGAAGCTCCGGGAGAATTTCTCCTCCGAGGCCCGGAGCGTGTCGATGGCCAGCTTGCGCCGGGTGATGTCCGCGAAACTCACCAGGACGCCGCCCCCGGGCAGGGGTTCCGCGGAGACCTGGAGCCACTGCCTGCGGCCATCCTTGCCGGCCCACACCAGTTCCTTGCCCCGCACCGGTTGCCCCGTGCGCAGCGCGACCCGGCCCGGCGCCTCCTCCAGGGCGAGGATCGACCCGCCCTGGGCGAACAGCCCCGCCTGGCTTCCCTCGAGGCCTCCCGCCAGGAGCGCCTCCCGGTCGAGGCCCAGGATCCGCGACGCGGCCTGGTTGGCCTCCAGGTACTCGCCCTCCGGGCCCAGGAGGAGCACCCCCTGGTGCAGGGCGTCGAACAGCGGGGTCCAGCCGGACAGGGCAGGGCGGACCTGCCCATCCTGGGGGTCGATCAAGCGTGGAGTGAGCACTTCACGTTCCTTGGAAAATCAAGTTGTCATAAGCCGCGAAGTGCCCAGGCGGGTTACAAGTTGACCGGAGCACGCCGATTTGCTGGTAACAGAGTCTCATCACTGGGAAGATATTCCCAGGATTTCATCAACGCGCACGGGGCCTTTTCCGGGGCCCTCCGGAGTGACTAGCCGCACCAAAGGAAGCCATGAAGTTCGACGTCCCAACCCTGGTCTTCATCCTGAGCCTGGTCAACCTGACGCAGGTCGTGGCCATCCTCATCCAGGTGCGGGTCAACCGCGCCTACCGGGGCATCGGGTGGTGGCTCGTGGGTTCCCTGTGCGCGGCCCTGGGGTTCGTGACGCTCTCCCTGGGGGTGGTGAAGTCGTTGGCGTTCGTTGCGGTGGTGAGCATCCCCCTGCTGATGCTCGCGCGGATCTGCCTTTTCGTCGGGACGAGCCGGTATCTGGGCGAAAAGGTTCACAAGGTCTGGGTGGGATCCTCTTTCTTCCTGCTGGCGGCGGTGTACTACTACTTCCTAGTGATCCATGAGGCCATCGCGTGGCGGACCGTCACGGGCTCCCTGGGGATCGGGACCTACTCCCTCCTCACCGCCCGGATCCTCTTCCGGAGCTGCCGGGGCCGGTACACGAACGTGTCGGCCTTCACGGGAGGCCTCTTCCTGTTCGCGGGCCTGCAGCTCTTCTACGTCGCGGTCGACACGGTCCTGTCCGGGCCCATGAAGTCCTACCACGACTACGCGCTCCCCCAGGTCATGCTGTTCGTCATCCCTTCCATCACCAGCATCCTGTGGACCTTCGGGTTCATCCTCATGGTCAACCAGCGCCTGGTGGCCGACAACCAGGGGGAGAAGGAGAACCTGCGGCGCATGTTCAACGCCCGTCCCGACGCGGCCCTGCTCATCCGGGTGGACGACGGGGTGGTGGTGGACGTGAACCAGGGCTACCTCCAGATGACGGGCCAGGACCGCGCGGCGATCCTGGGGAAGCCGGTCCGGGAGGTCTGCCGGTGGAAGCATCCGGACGAGCACGACGCGTTCCTGGCCGCCCTGGGGACCGACGGGCAGTGCGAGAACCTGGAATACGCCTTCCTCCACGAGGACGGCACGGAATTCATCGGCATGGTCTCGGCCCGGATCCTCTGCCTCAATGGGGTTCCCCACATCCTCAGCGTCACCCGGGACATCACGGAGCGGCTCAAGGTGGAGCGGGAGCGGGCGGAAATGGAGGCCACCTGCCAGCGGCTGCAGAAGGCGGAGAGCCTGGGGCGCATGGCCGGGGCCGTCGCCCACCACTTCAACAACCAGCTGCAGACCGTCATGAGCAACCTGGAGATCCTGGGCAACCCCGCCCGGGTGACGGACCCCACCCGGGTCCTGGCCCGGGCGAGGCAGGCCACGGACAGGGCCGCGGAAATGAGCGGCCTGATGCTGGTCTACCTGGGGCAGACCCTCCATGAAAAGGCGCGCCTGGACCTTTCGGACCTCTGCGAGGACGCCCTGGGGGCCCTCCGGGGCCAGCTGCCCGGAACCGTGGAGGCCTCCGGGGACTTCCCGCGGCCGGGGCCGGTTGTCCTGGCCAACGGGGACCAGCTCCGGCAGGCGCTGTCCAACCTGGTGCACAACGCCGTGGAAGCCCTGGGGTCCCACCCGGGCGCCCTCCGGCTCCGGGTCCGGACCCTGCCCGCCGGGGATTTGCCGGCCGGGCACCGCTTCCCCATCAACTGGCAGCCCCAGGCCCCGCGCTACGCCTGGGTGGAGGTGACCGACACCGGGACCGGCATCCCCGAGGGGGACATCGAGAACCTGTTCGACCCCTTCTACACCACCCGGTTCACGGGCCGCGGCCTGGGCCTGCCCGTGGCCCTGGGCATCGTCCAGGCCCACGGGGGAGCCGTGACCCTCTCCAGCCGGGTGGGGGAGGGCAGCACCTTCCGGATCCACCTTCCCCTGGAGGCTTGAGCCGGCTCAGGACACCGGGCGGGATGCCACGGCCCCGGCGGCGGTGCGGGTTCCGGTGCGCGGCTCGCTCCCCTTGCGCAGGGACGGGGGGAATTCGAGGTGGAAGGTGGTGCCCGCGCCGGGCTGGGATTCCACCCGGATCTGCCCGCCGTGGGCTTCCACGATGTTCCGGGCCATGGCCAGCCCCAGGCCCGTGCCCTGGCCCCGCGGCTTGGTGGAGAAGAAGGGCTCGAAGACCCGCGCCTTCACGTCCTCGGCCATGCCGCAACCGGTGTCCCGCACCTCCAGGCCCACGAGGGTTTCGGTGCGCCAGGTGCGGAAGGAGAGCAGGCCGCCCCCGGGCATGGCGTCCCGGGCGTTCATGCCCAGGTTCACGAGCACCTGCTGAAGCTTCTGGGGTTCGCCGAACAGGAAGGGGGTGTCGGGGTCCAGGTCCTTTTCCACTTCGATGGAGGGGCCCAGGATGGGCCGGAGCAGGGCGACCGCTTCCTGGACGGAGGCGTTCAGGCTCATGAGCTCCCTTCCGCCCGGGTCCACCCGGCTGTAGTTCAGGAGTCCGCGCAGCACTTCGCCGCACCGGGAGGCGGCCTCCTCGGCCTGGCGCAGGCGGGGCTGGAGCTCGGGATGGTCGCCGTACAGGGTCTGGCAGAGGGCGATCTGGCCCAGGACCACGGCCAGCTGGTTGTTCACGTCGTGCATGATGCCCGGCGCCATCATGCCCACCGAATCCACCCGCTGGCTGTGCTCGGCGTGGCTCAGGAGGAGGTTGCGCTCCTGGAGGGCGCGGCCCGCCACCCTGAGCTGCTGGCCCACCTGCTCGATTTCCCAGATGTCGGAATGGTAGTCCTCGCTGGAGGAATCGGCGGTGGTGGGCGTGCTGGCCTCGATGGCCAGGTCGCGCATGGGCCGCACGATGCGGCGGTGCAGGTCCAGGAAGCTCCAGGCCACGGCGAGGACGATGGCCAGGGCCAGCAGGAAGACGGCGATGCGCCGGGTGGGGAGGCCGGGGAACAGGTCCGTCTCGGGGATCGCCACCTGCAGGTTCATGCGGGGCTTGCCTTCCGCGGTGTAGGCGCCGGCGACGCCCACCAGGGCGCCGCTGGAGGGCTTGACGGCGTTGGGCCCCGGGGTCCCCCCGGGCAGGAACGCGGGAGGGACCGGCATGAGCTGGTGGTCCAGGCGCGCGGCCAGGGACAGCATGTCCGGGATCCGGGGGGGGACCAGGAGCCGCCCGGCGGGGTCCGAAACCACCAGGCGGGTGCCCGGGGTCGGCTGGTGCTCCCAGATCAGGTGGGTCAGGTCCTCCAGGGCCATGTCCACGGCCACCACGCCCTGGAGGGTGCCGCGGGAGTCCCGCACCGGAACGGTGAAGGTGTAGCCCCCGGCTCTGGACCGCACGAACCGGTAGGCCTCCGGGGTCCACGCGGGGGCGGCCTGGGCGGACCCGAACCGGAACCAGTGGCGTTCCCTCGCGTCATAGGTCTCGCGGTCGTCCCCCTGCGCGGGCACCCAGTGCCCGCCCCGCAGGACCTCCCGGCGCGGGACCCGGCCCGCGCGGAAGAGGATCAGGTTCCATTCCCCCTCCTTCCTCACGATGCAGGCGGAATCGCCATCCGGCCGGCTCAGGATGAGGTTGGTGACCATGGCGCCGTTGTCCAGGAAGGTGATCACGTTCTGGAGCTTCGCGGGGTCGTCGAGGCTGCCGCGCTCCTGGGCCCACCAGGCGCCCAGGGCCAGCCCGATGGCCTCGGCCCGGGACATCTCCCTGGCGATGGTCCGGTCCATGAGGACCAGGGATTCCCGGGCGCGGGCCTCCACCTGGATGCGGGGGGAGTGGACCAGGCTCCACCACCAGAGGCTGCCCACCGCCGTGGCGCACAAGGCGGTGAGGACGATGGCTTTCCACAGCACCAGACTGGTGGGACGGGACATCCTTCGGGTTCTCCGGGCAGGTCGGTTTTCCGGTGTGGACTGGGCTGGGGATCGGCCGCCGCACAGGTAGACCGTCCAAAACACATGGAACTCGATTACAGCAGACCCCAAGTCTACACGACCTCCCGGGACGGGGGCCAGGTACCGGCGGGCGCGGCGGAAGGGCTTGCGGAAGTCCGGAGGTCGGGCGCATCCTGGCGGATGAACAACCAACCAACCCAGGAGGATCGATGCCCAGCCGGCCCAAACTTGTGAAGATCGCCATCACCTACGAGGCCGACGGACGCCAGGTCACGGTGGACGTGGACCCCGCCAAGGTTTCCGCCCTTTTCTGGACCGACAACACGGTGGAGAACCTGCTGGCCAGCTACTACCGCTCCGGCCTGCCCAACCCCACCGGCCAGACGGATTCCGGCGTCCTGGCCGCCTGGAACACCGCCAAGGAGGACGGCACCCTGCCGCCCTTCATGGTCAAGTACCCGGAGTGCGGTTCCGGTCCCGGCATCATCTGAGGGCCGCGAGGCGGGTGCGGGCGGCCGCCGCCACCAGGGGGCCCCGTTCCAGGCCCCGCCCATAGGCCTCCCGGGCCCTCGCCATGGCGAG
>MTLE01003678.1_pt1 | contig 19675 bp, 13 predicted proteins | sample 1982461 | NCBI WGS metagenome assembly MTLE01 (sample SAMN05712605, study PRJNA340218) | biofilm metagenome | isolation source: sample SPL anode biofilm adapted to -200 mV | place: USA | collected 2012-02-03
TAACCCGTGCGTGGTGAACCCGTGTATTTCGCGTGAGCGAAGAGGGAGGTTTTTGGCGAGCGTGGCTTCCATATATATTTACCAGTAGCCACGCGAGCCATAAAACCGACCGAAGTCGGGGGTGGCCAAAACAGTGGAAAAGGTAGTTATGTCGCTCAACATAAGGCTGATACAACTATGTTGGGCTATCCCCCGAAGGGGATAGGACCAGGGATACCCATTTTAGAGGGTATTTCCCTCAAAAATTGAGAACAAATCATGTCCGATAGCCCTCATTGAAACTTCAACCGATAGAACCCCGCCAATTGGCTAGGAGCCGTTCATAAAAAAGGTTCGAGCCAGATTGTAAAGCGGCACCATCTCCACCAGAAAATCTGGTGCGACCATGAAGGACCACGGTTTTACGCAGGAACCACGGGCTTTTTTGCTGTCGAGGTAAAGGCGAAAAACAATTCACATTGTAAGCATACTCACATTTGCTAGAATGAGTTCGAGCCGTAAAGCTTTTATATTCACATGGCCAAAAAAACAAAAAGTGTCAAGAAAAACCCTCATGCGGTTGCACTGGCAAAGCTTGGGGCCTCCAAAGGTGGCAAGGCGCGCGCTTTGAAACTCACCGCGCAGCATCGCTCTGAAATCGCGCGGAAAGCATCGGCAGCTAGGATAAAAAAACTTTCTCCAGAACGCCGAAGCGAGATTGCCCGCAAAGCCGTCCTTGCCCGTTGGAGCAAACAGCAATGAGTCGGGAGTGGATTTGTTTTTTTAGCCATATACTATCTTGCATGGGTAAGACAGTATGATAGAATATCCCTACCATGAATCCATCACCCATTAAATACTTCGTCTATGCCCGCAAATCTACCGAAGGGGACGACAAGCAAGCCCTTTCCATACCAAGCCAGCTTGAAGTGCTACGCAATTTCACACGCCAACACAATCTTCGTGTGGTCGCGGAGATAACGGAACGCCAGTCCGCCAAAACTCCCGGACGCCCTTTCTTTGATGATATGATGAGTCGCATTGAAGCTGGCGAAGCGTCCGGCATTGTGGCCTGGCATCCAGACCGGCTTGCACGTAACAGCAAGGATGGCGGCGAGATCATATATTTCGTGGATTGCGGCAAAATCGTTGACCTAAAATTCCCTTCATTTTGGTTTGAAAATACTCCGCAAGGCAAATCCAACCTTGGACACGAGTTTGTCCAGACGAAGCAATATAGCGACAAGCTGGCTTGCGACACGAAACGCGGCTTGCAGTCCAAGGCGAAGATGGGAATCTATCCGAGCATCGCCCCATTCGGCTACCTAAACGACAAAGCCACCAAAACTATCGTCGTTGACCGCCAAACCGCCCCTATCGTGAAGAATGCGTTTGAGACCTTTGCAAGGGGCGACATGACCCTTGAGGCCATGCAGGGTTTGTTCACAGAACACGGGATTTTTTCCAAAAAGCGCCTTAAAAGTGACAAAGGTGGCCTGAAGAAGCATGTCGATTGGATCAGACGCTTTTTGCGTAATCCCTTCTATTACGGGCACTTCCAATACGCCGGAGAGCTTTGGGAAGGCAAACATGAACCGATCATTTCCAAACGGCTCTTTGATGAAGTTCAGGCGGTTATCGAAAAAAGAACCCGCCACCACAAACCGATTCGCGTACCCAAAACCTACACAGGTCTTCTGCATTGTAAGGAATGTGGCGGGGCAATTACCGCCGAAGTACAGAAAGGCCACACCTATTACCGCTGTTCCAAGAAGAACAAGGCTGTAAAATGCTCGCAGAAATATCTGCGCGAAGAGGAACTGGACCGCCAAATTGGCGACCTCCTACAACCGTTTGCGCTTAAAGCAGGCTGGGCCGAAGAAATGCTACGAATGATTGATGGTGAAGAGAAAACCGCCGTAGAGACCGCCAAAGCGATTGTAGGAGCCAAGGAGGAAGAAATTGCCAAGATCAAGGGGAGTTTAGACCGGCTCATCGCTATTTATGTAGCCCAAGAAATCGACCGCGATTCATTCCTTCCACAAAAGGAAGAATTGCTGTCGAAAAAGAAAGTTTTGCAGGAGCAAATTAAGCAAAACGAGTGCAGCAATATTGGTTGGCTCGAACCTTTTAGAGAATGGGTAAATACCGCGAAAACATTGGGCGAAATCGCCCATACCGGCTCTCCACAGGAGAAAAAGGCTATCGCCTTAAAAGTGTTCGGCTCGAACCTGTTCCTCGACAGCAAAAAAGCCCGTGGTTCCTGCGTAAAACCGTGGTCCTTCATGGTCGCACCAGATTTTCTGGTGGAGATGGTGCATCCGGCAGGACTCGAACCTGCAACCTTCTGATCCGAAGTCAGAAGCTCTATCCAATTGAGCTACGGATGCGTGGGCCGTTTTGCGGGCGGCAACGGTTAAGGTAGATCACTCCGGCGGGGAAAGTCAATGGTGTGGGTTTGGGTTATCTCGGCACGGGCGGCAAGGGTTGCTTTTGGGGGTCAGAGTTCTGGAACTGGCGCCAGGTGAGGGCGGCGGTGACGGCGTGGGCGAAGGCGGTTTCGCGCGGTCCAGGGGGAGCAATAATAGTGGCTTTTGCCAGCGCCGCTTTCCAGCCGTGGGGCATGGCGGCGGAGAAGCCGGCCCATTCGAACATGGGGATGTCGTTTTCGGCGTCGCCAAACACGGCGACATCGGTCGGTTGGATGCCCAGGTGGGCGGTGAGCGCAGCTAGTCCGGTGGCTTTGGAGACGGTTTCGGGGACAAATTCGAACACGTGGGTGTGAGAGCGCACTTTTTGCAACGGCATGGCGATGACGTCCGGTTGTGAGGGCAGGGGATCGAGCCGGTCGGGCAGGGCGATCCAGAAGATTTTGAAGAGGTTCTTGGCCGCCAATTCCTTCGGGTTCAAGTAAACGGGCACGCGGCCTTCGAGGTGGGTGTAGAGTTTCAATTCCGGGCTATTCGGCGAAAGGGTGAAGATTTCTTCCGGGGTGTAGGCGACCGTGGTGAATCCCATGGCTAGGCTTAACGCGAGGACTTTTTGCGCGGTGGCGGGTTCGATGAAGGCGCGGTGCAGGACTTGGGATCGGGCCAGGTCCGATACTTCACCGCCTTGGGAGGTCACCAGCCAGCGGACGCCAGGGACTTGCTGGGCATAGGGCAGGGTGGAAATGTAGTGGCGGCCGGAAGCGATCACGATTTCCGTGCCCATGGCTTGCAAGGACTTAACGGCTGCCAAATTTTCTGAGCTGATGGTCAAGTCGGGACTGAGCAGGGTGCCGTCCAAATCTAATGCGGCCATGCGGAAGGCTTTGGGCTGGGTTGGGTTGGAGGATGGTTGGCTTAGGGCGCTATCGGTATATTTCATCATCAAAGTTAACCTAACATTACCAGGGAGTTGCTTGAAGCAGGAAAGGTGAATATTTTTGTAATTTGTTCGGGGTGAGTGAAATAGGTTTCTAAATAGCGCCGATAGAGTAACTGTTACGCAAAAAAATGGTGACAGAGTAGCAAAAAGGTTGCGATTTGCTGGAGGTGGGTTAGCATAGCACTACCGCCCGGCAGTTCCCCAGCATTTTGATGGAAAGCTGGCCGGCTTTGTCAGTAACTCAACTTTTTTGCGCAACGGCATGCAAACCGGTTCCCAACCCTATTGGTGCCTCCGAGGCGGCCAGCCCCGCGGCAAAACATCGCTTGGTTTTACCCTGATCGAATTGCTGGTGGTTATCGCCATTATCGCCATCTTGGCGGGAATGCTGCTGCCGTCCTTGGCACGTGCCAAGTCCAAAGGCCAGCGCACTTACTGCATGAATAATTTGCGCCAGATTGGCCTGTTCATGCAGTTGTACACGGATGACAATAACGACAAGTTTCCGGCGCATCGCAATCAAGGGTTTACGAGTGACGCGGAGAACATTTCGCTGACCAATTGGTGGGGCACCACGATCGTCAGCTACGGGGCCAACCGCAGCAACGTGTTCCACGATCCCACGATCAATCGCAAGCGTTTCGACAACGGCACCGCCTGGAATTGGAAGTTCGATTGCCACCTGGTCGGCTACGGCTATAACGGCTGGTTCTTGGGGCGGCATCCGTACGGCCCGGCGAGTTTGAAGGTGGGGAATGTCACCTTCACCGCCGAATCCACATTCAAACGCTCCTCCATTGTAAACCCGGCGGATAATTTGGTCATTGGGGATAAACAACCGTACGGCAATCCGCCGCGCTGGAGCAGCAGCTTGTGGTGGGAATCTTCCTGCATGGACCCGGCGGTGGTGGCGAAAAGTTCGTTCCCCACCTACGAAGGGATCGAGCCCAAACGGCATTTCGGGACCGCCGTCATATCCTTCAATGACGGGCATTCCGACGCGCGCCCCGGGGATAAGATAAATCCGCCGGCCAACCCGGCTGACCGGAAAAACACCGCCCTGATTAACTCGCGTTATTGGGATCCTCTACAACGCGCGGGTTCTCAATAATACCAGGCCTAATGGGAATGCGCTGCAGCGGTTTCAATGGGGTCAATCACTAAGCTGATACGTTGTATAATATATTGAAACAAAGTTAATAATTACAATATAATCAAGCGTTGTAAATATCGGTCCAAATGGCTGAAGTCAAAGGGCCGGATGCCGGCCAGTTCCAAGGATTATTGGAAACGGTTCAAAAGTAGGCTGGCCAATAGGTTTTCTCGGGGACGTATTAATCGCATTGGGGAGGACTTTGATACCCCTAAAACCAGGTGCTTATCCTAATTCAGAGAGCCGATGTTGGTCCATAATTCTCCCTGCGAAGGGTTTAGGGGTTTGCACTGAGGATAAGCGAAAAATGCGGTTAAGCTGAACAAAAGAATGCCGATAAAGCCCAGTGGGAGGATGGCATTTCGTTAATTGGGCGAGTATTTCGCGGAACGAGGCTGCCATGGGGGAGCAAGGAACCCTAGTCACATCAATTACTTGCATGAATAAATTGTCGGTGGGCCTGCGCGTCATTCTCGCGATCAGCTTTATGGTTGCGGTGGTATTGGTCGGAGCCAACATGGGCTACTGGGGGGTGCGATATACCATCAGCCAAGGCAAAACGATCGCGGCTCAAATCAAACAGCACCATGCGGTGGTGTTGCGCTCGGTGGATTTATCGCGTTCCGCCACGGTGCATTTCAAAACCCAAGTGCAGGAATGGAAGAACATGCTCTTGCGCGGCCGCGATGCCGAGGCTTTAGCGAAGCATTTGGATGGGTTTAAAAAAGAAGCGGCGCTAATGGATCAGACTCTTGCGGATTTACGCAGCTTCTTGGATAAAAATAAACAGGACACCGGCCCAGTGGGCAAATGTTTGGCGGAACATCAAGCACTGACCGCGCAATATCTGGAGGCGTTTAAAAGTTACGACCCGCAGAAGCCGGACGCGCCAACGGTGGTGGATAAATTGGTCAAAGGCATTGACCGTCCCGCCACTGACGCGTTAGAAGCTTTAGTGGCGCAGGCCTTAAAATTCGATGCTGATGTGACTCGCGCCGATGAGGAGCGTTTTGATCAGCGCATGCGCTGGTTGCTGGGGGTGTTTGTGGTCGGTTCGACTATCGGAATTTTGATGGGTATTGCTTGCGCGTTGTATGTGAGCAAATCTTTGGCGAAGCAGTTGATGGCGATTGCCACCACGTTGCAGGAAAATAGCACGCAAGTCTCCGCGTGCGCGGGCCAAGTGGCGACCGCTAGCCAATGCTTGGCGGATGGCGCCAGCCAGCAAGCGGCCTCGCTCGAAGAGACCAGTTCTTCCCTCGAGCAAATGTCCAGCGTGGCCAAACGCAACACCGAACGGGCGCGCCAGGCCAAAGAGCTGGCCGATCAAGCGCGGGAAGCCGGAGATACGGGGGCGCACGATATGGAGATCATGTCGCAAGCGATGGGGACGCTCAAAGAAGCGAGCGCCGATATCGCGAAGATCATCAAGGCAATCGATGAAATCGCGTTTCAAACCAACATTTTGGCCTTGAACGCCGCGGTCGAAGCCGCGCGGGCCGGGGAAGCCGGATTAGGCTTTGCCGTGGTGGCCAGTGAAGTGCGCACGCTGGCCCAGCGCAGCGCCGAGGCGGCCAAAGAAACCGCCGCCAAGATCGCCACCTCATTGAACAGCACCGAACAAGGGGTCCAGGCCAGCACCAAAGTAGCGAATAGCTTGCGCGAAATAGCCCGCCGCGTGCGCGAAGTGGATGATCTCATTGCCGAAGTGGCTAGTGCTTCCACTGAACAAAGCCAGGGAGTGGAACAAGTCAATTCCGCCGTGACATTAATGGATAAAGTTACCCAATCCAACGCAGCTAGCGCCGAGGAAAGCGCCAGTGGCGCGGAGGAATTGAACGCCCAAGCCGCAACCCTCAAAGAAATGGTGGACCAATTGCAGGCTTTAGTGGGTGGCAAACGAAGGTAGTTTGCCCGGATGTTCTGGTAGGGGTTTTCCGGTTGTGGCCAGCGGACGGAAATTTCGTATGATGAAGCCATGAATTCTGCGATGCCCGGGCCACGAGTATTCGGTTGGGACTGGTTTCATTGTTTTTGTCACTGGATTGGCCGCCGCCGGCCAGCCGATGCGCTTTTTGCGGCAATCGGGTTCGCTTTCCTGGGATTGATTGCAGGCGACTCGCGGGCGGAACGCATCAACCATGAAGGGCGCATTCTGGGGCCGGAAATCGCGGTTACCCAACCCATCCTGTTCAATACGCCCGAGGCGGATGCGGTCGTTTCCGCCCTGCAAATTTTCCCGGTGACTAGCGCGTGGAATGAAGATATCTCGCGGCGGCCGCTGCTCGCCAATTCCGACGCCATGATCGCCCAGATCATCAGCGATTTGTCCGCCACGCGCCGCACCTTGCGCTTATTCAGCGAAATGAACTTCGTGCTGATTCCCGACAACCAGGTGTCGGTCCCCATTGATTTTGTGGATTACCCGGACGAGTCGGATCCCAGCCCGTATCCCATTCCGGACAATATGCCGATCGAAACGTGGCCTCGGGAGACGGGCGATCTTTCGCTGGTGGATTGGCAAATGGACGTGAACGACGACGGGGGCGACCGCCATGCAATCATTGCGCAGCCGGGCGCGGGCGGATTGTGGGAAATGTGGCAAGCCCGTTTGCGCAGCACGAATGTCATGGACGCCGCCAATTGGCAGTCGGCCAACGGTGCGAAGTTCGATTTAAAAAGCAACACCCTGCGCCCGAACGGCTGGACTTCGGGCGACGCCGCCGGGTTGCCCATGTTTCCCGCCTTGGTGCGTTACGACGAATGCCTGCGCGGCCGGGTGGAGCATGCCATGCGCATCGTGGTCAAGCGCACGCGCGTGGGCCCGATTTACCCCGCCCGGCACCAAGCTTCGGTGGGGAATTTGACCAATCCCAACATCCCCGCGATGGGCCAGCGGCTGCGCTTGAAAGCCGGTTTTATTACTCCCGCCAATTACACGCTATATGAACAAGCGGTGGTGTATGGCCTAAAAAAGTATGGGGCCATGGTGGCGGACAACGGGAATTTCTTTTCCATTTCAATCACCCCGGACGATCGTTACCCGGATGGGGCTTTCGATCATATCACTTCCCTGAGCATCACCAATTTTGAGGTGATCCAAACCACGGGGGAAAACGAGGGGCCGCGCTCCGCCGGAGCGCCTGCTGTGGTCGCGGGGCCGGATTTCACCGCGGACGTGGGCGTGCCGGTATCGCTGAAAGGCTGGGTGGCGGCGGGATCGTTAACGGCCACCAACTTGTGGCAAACCTATTCCGGGCCGGCGAACGCGATGTTTGAGGATGCCTCGCGCACCAATGCCTCCGCCACATTTCCGCAGGCGGGCACTTACACCTTGGTGTTGAGCGCGAAGGATGGAGTGCATGCCCCGGCGTATGACGCGGTAGTAGTAAATGTCGGCAAGGGGATTCGATTAAGTATTAGCCGGGTTGAGGCGGGCGCTTTTCAACTCAACTGGGCGGGCGGTTCGCCGCCGTTTGTGGTGGAATATGCCGCGGAATTGCCCGCGGCTATTTGGACCCCCGTGTTGACCAATCAAAATTATCAGGCGGAATTTTACCCTCGCTCCAATGCCGGCTACTGGCGGGTGCGTGGGCAGTGATGGCATAATTTCAGTGACGCCACTGGGAGCTTGCCCGTATATTGTTCTTCTGGCGCATTGCCGCCAGCGCCCACCGCGGGCGCAGAGCGCGGAAGTTACACATGGATACACATACGGCACAGTTGGCGACGGTGATTTTGCGGCCCGGCGAAGTAGAGCGGGTCTTGGCGGGGCATCCCTGGATTTATGCGGGCTCGGTCTCGAAATTGACCCGGCCGGTGGAGGATGGCGCGGTGGTGCAGGTGAAGGATCACCGGCAGCGGTTCCTCGGCATGGGGGTATACAATTCCAAGTCCAAGATCAACGTGCGCTTGCTTTCGTCCGAGCGCGTGACGCTGGACGAGGCTTTTTTCGAGGCGCGCATTCGCGCCGCGCTGGCCGTGCGGACCAAGTACATGCCACAGGCGACGACGTTTCGCGCGGTGAACGCGGAGAGTGATTTTTTAAGCGGCTTGATCGTCGATAAGTATGAAGACGTGCTGGTGCTGCAAACTTCCTCGCTGGGCATGGATAAGCTGAAGCCGGTGATCCTCGCCGCTTTGCGCAAGATTTTTTCCCCGCGCGCCATTGTGGAGCGCAACGACGCGGCCTCGCGCAAGTTCGAGGGGCTGCCCGAGTTCAACGGCCTGATCGAGGGCGCGTTGCCGCCGGCGCCCGCGGATGCCCCGGTGCAAACGACCACCGAAGTCTGGGTGCAAATGAACGGTTTGCGCTGGGTGGCGGATTTGCTGGCGGGCCACAAAACGGGGCTTTATTTGGACCAGCAAGTGAACCAGCAGCTGGTGTCGGGTTTTTGCCCGGGACTGCGAGTGCTGGATTGTTTCACGTTTCAAGGCGGGTTTGCCCTGCACGCCGCGCGGGCCGGCGCCCAACAGGTGGTGGCGTTGGACCAAAGCGCGGACGCCCTGGCGGCTGCCGCCCGCAACGCCAAGGCCAACGGTTTGGAGGCTAAGTGCGAGTTCGTCTGCGCCAACGCCTTTGACTGGCTCAAAAACGAAACCGCCGCGCGCCCGCACGAAAAATGCGTCCCCCGCTTCGATGTGGTCATCCTCGACCCGCCCTCGTTCACGCGCAATCGGCAAGCCGTCGGCGACGCCATGCGCGGCTACAAGGAAATTCATTTGCGGGCGCTCAAGCTGCTGCGGCCCGGCGGCGTTTTGGCGACATTCTGTTGCTCCCACCACGTGGACGCCGTGAAGTTCCAAGAAACGATCGTGGATGCCTCCGTGGACGCGCGCCGGCGGATCCGCCGCGTGGCCACCTATAGCCAGGCCCCCGATCATCCGATGATTCCCGCGATTGCCGAAACCGAGTATTTGAAAGGTTTTGCCTTCGAAATGGCCGATTAATCGGGCGTTTTCACGCTTGTGGCTTGCGGTGCATTGCTATTCGGGGCCAGGTTCGTTATGGTCAAGACATGAGCCTGGCCTCTCATCGATGGATTCTCGTTTGCTTGAAAATATTTAGGGGTTTAATCCTCGCGTTCTGCGCCGGATTAATCCCGGTCTCTACTTTTGCCGGGCAAAACGCCGATTTTGCATGGGAAGCGCAGGGCGAAGGCGTGGTGGTGGTGCAGTATCGCGGAGCTGGTGGCGCCGTTGTCATACCGGATTACCTGGACGGCTTGCCAGTAACGCAAATCGGGGCGGGAGCCTTTTCTAATAGTGTCACGGTTACCCATCTTACCTTACCCAACAGCGTAGTGCGGCTTGGGAATGGCGCGTTTTCCGGATGCACCAGCTTGACTGGGATTCATTTGGGCACCGGGCTAGTGGAACTGGGGACAGAGGTGTTTTATCGTTGTCTCAATTTGACGGATATTGAGCTGCCGGCAACGGTTTCCTCGATTCCTGATCGCGCGTTTAATGGGTGTATCCGGTTGCGGCAATTTGCCGTGCCGGATTCGGTCACGCGCATTGGCACCAACGCCTTCGCCGGATGTTCCCGCTTGGAAGAAATGACCTTCGGCGCGGGACTGACGGTGATAGATGCGTATGCCTTTTACGGGTGCGGCAGCCTGTCCCTGTTGGATTTTCCGCACGGCCTGGCGAGTATCGGCGAACAAGCTTTTCGCGGTTGCTCGGGTTTGCTCGCGGTCTCTTTGCCGCACAGTGTGACGAACCTCGGTTCGCGAGCGTTCACGGATTGCCGGTGGCTGGCGGCGGTTGCTATCGGCAATGGTTTGCAGTCGCTGGGTGAAAACGTATTCAATGGCTGCGTATCTCTCACGGACCTTTGGGTCAGCGAGGATAACCTTTATTTTGCCGACGAGGATGGAGTGCTTTTTAACCGCGATCATAGTGAATTGCGGCAATTTCCTCCTGGCCGCGGGGGCGTCTTTGTGGTGCCCGGTAGTGTCACAAGAATTGCTCCGTATGCCTTTTGTGGGTGCGCCCTGTTGCAGGATGTTACGTTGTCAGCGGGGATCAAGAAAATCAGCGAATATGCGTTTTATGGCTGCACGGCGCTGACCAATGTAGTGGTGGCCAACACTTTGGAGTCCCTCGGCGATTACGCCTTTGCCTACTGTTCGCAGCTTATTTGCCTGTATTTTAAAGGTTCGCCGCCCCATTTGCTGGGAGCCAATGTGTTCTTCGGCTCAACTCAAACGGTCGTGTTTCATCAACCTGGCTCCGCTGGCTGGGAGGACGCTTTTGGCGGGCAGCCGGTGGATATTTGGTAACAACCCGCCGGTCTCATGTATGAGATTCATAATGACGGCATTATCATTACGAAATATACCGGCACGGATGGCGGTGTGGCGGTGCCCGCCTTTATTCATGGCCGCAAAGTGGTGGCTATCGGGGCCAAAGCGTTTCAAGATAATCAGCGCCTGGGGAGCATAAAGTTGCCCGACGGGGTGGAAAGCATCGGTACTTCGGCGTTTGCTCGTTGCGGCAGTCTCACCAACATAAGTTTGCCCGCCAGTTTGATGCTGATGGATAGTTACGCCTTTTCCGATTGCCGGGCCGTAAATGAAGTGATGTTGCCGGATAGTGTGAATGAGTTGGGCGATGGGGTTTTCTATCGTTGCACCCAATTGCGGCGGGTCGGATTGCCCGCGGGGTTGGTTGTCATGGGCTTAAGCGCGTTCGCCGGCTGCGCCTCTTTGACGGAAGTCGTGGTGCCTTTCGGAGTTGCTCAGATTGGCTCCCGCGCTTTTTCCGATTGCTCGCAATTGACTGACATTTCGCTGCCCTCCACCTTGACTAGCCTGGGAGCGGCTCCTTTTTATAATTGTGCCGCGCTGACGAATATCACGGTGGACCCTGGAAATTCCCGCTTTCTCAGCCAGGATGGGGTTTTGTTCGATCGCGCCGGGCGCAATCTGCTTATTTATCCCCCCGGCCGCGCGGGCGAATATTCCGTGCCCGCCGGGGTGACCAATATCGATTATGCCGCTTTCAGCCACGCGGAGGGATTAACCGGGGTTGCCTTGCCTGATGGACTGTTGGGGGTAGGCTATATGGCTTTTTACGATTGCCCCCAGTTATCCACCCTCGTATTGCCCGGATCGGTTAAAGCCATTGCCAACTATGCGTTTTCGGGCTGCACGGCTTTGACGCAGTTGTGTTACGATAGCGATGCCCCGGCGTTTGTTGGCGATTACGCTTTTTTCAACGCGCCCCAACTGACCAATTATTTTGTGCCGGGCACACGAGGGTGGGGGAATTCCCTTGGCGGCCGCCCCACAGCCCCTTGGCCGGCGCGCTATGACCAGTGGGCCGCTGCCATTGGGTTAGCGGACAAGTATCCAGACGCGCACGGCATGAATGATGATCCCGACCACGATGGGATGTCGAATGTTCAGGAGATGGCGGCGGGCACCGAACCCAGCGATCCAGAGTCGGTTTTGCGATTCGAATCCGAAGCCCGCGCTGAGGCGCTCAACGCCGACGACCAGACGCCGGTGGAGCCGGGCCAATGGGTGTTGTATTTCCAGTCAGTGCCGGGGAAAAATTATGAAGTGCTCTCCGGGGCAAGCGTGCAAGGTCCATGGACCGTTGTGACCCATTTGGCGGCTGCTGCCACCCAAAAACGCGTGCTGCTGCCCTGGCCCGCCACCAATGCCATCTACCGGTTAAAACTCAGCCCGTAACCCCAGGGCTGCCTTGTGACGAATGAATTCTTTTCGGAATATTCGCTCAAGCCGTAAACGCGTCATCCGTGGCGGCCGCGTTATCGTCTTGCGGTTGGTTCTTCAGCCAGTGATGTAACCCCAACAAAATCAGGGCGCCGATCCCATAGCCAATGAAAAACTCGGGCGCGGCCATCCAGCCAAATTTATTTTGCACGCCGCCCGGCCCCAGGGTGTAAGCGTGCATCAACCCGGTGGCCGAACAAACCGCCGCCGCCAGCGTCCAATACGCTGCTTTTAAAAACTCGCGGTCGACGATGTGCGCCATGATCGCGGACAGCACCATCGCGGTTAAAATGAATCCCTGGCTCAAGGCAATGAGCCCGTGAATATAGAGGTCGGAGCCGAATTTGGGCGCGGCCTCGAACAACGAAGAGCCGGACACCCGGATGGCCGTTTCCACGAGCACTAAAGCCCACGCCGCCAGCGAGGGTATAAAGCCCATAACCACCGCCAGAGCGTGTTTTTTCGGGGTTTCTTGAAAGGCTTGCGCCGAAATGATGAGGCCGATCCACAGCAAAATCCCTAGTGTCGCTTCGATGGGGATGTAGCGCATGACCAGCGTGACGCCACCGAACAAGCAGAGCAGGGTGATGGCCACGCCGTTCATGATCGAATACCCCCAGCGCGCGCCCATGGCTTTCCAGCCCGGGTGGCCAATGTAAATGGTGGTGGGAAACGCGCTGCCCAGGCAGGCGGCGACAATGGTGCCGATGCCGTTAGCCAGCAACGAAGGACGGGTTTCAAAACGGTCGCCCGCCGCCTCCGCGCTTTCCAAGTTTTGCAGCGAGCCGATCACGTTGAATAAGCCCATCGGGAAAATGACGGCGAAATATTTCCAGCCGATGGGGGAGGTGAAGAAATCGAATAATTGGGAAATGGATGATTGCGGTGCGCAAAAATGGAATTCGTATGGCTGCGTCAGCGGATGGAAAAAGCTGTACCCCAGGCTGCGCAATATCCATGCGGTAATCGTGCCTACTGCCACGGCCAGCAAGCCGCCGGGGATTTTCAACGGCAGTTTGATGCCGGAGCCATAGTTCACCAAGATCAGCAGCATGGGCACGATCGCAATAGCTGGCGTGGCAAAAATTTGGAACACGAACCCCATGGCGATGAACGTCACCGCAATGCCCGCCAGCGCCGAGAGCAACGCGGCCCGCGGCGTGTGGCGGCGCAGCCAATCGCCCACAAACGCCCCGCCGGTTTCCATCACTCCGCTCATGAAACAGGCGAACAACCCCGCTTGCCACGCCAGTGTGGCATTGCGCGTTTCTTGATACACTGGCCCCATGATGAGGAAAATGTAGGCGATGACGCTCGGGGTATTGATGCCAAAGGGCAGGGCGGTGACGTTGTTGCGCCCCAGTTTGATGGCTAGCCGACGCGCTTGCCAGGCGTAGAAAAGATTGCCAATGAGAATGGAGATGGCCGCCCCGGGCAGGATGTGTTGATGGATGAGCGTTGCGTCAAAGCCACACACGCCCACGCCCAAGGTGGCAATGACCATCAACTGCAACAAATTGTCGATAAACAGGCCGAAAAACCCGTCAATATCGCCCCGGACAAACCATGATGTTTTCACCGTTTAAAGAAAAAGCGCCCGGCGCCAGAACGCGGCGCCGCACTGTTGAGCCATTTAAGTCGTGTAATTCTTAGCATCCGGGCCGGAGTCTGGCGAGTGTTTTAAAACACTTCTGCTTCCAGCCCGGTGGCTTCGCGCACCCGGTGGGCGATGCGCGACAAGAAATGAAGGGAAAGATGGCTGCAATCGGAAGTCGCCGTCGGGCGATGAGCCGAATAAACCTGCACTAGGGAGATCTGTGCGCCTTGAGATTTAAGCTCCGCCAGCCGTTGCACGTATTGTTCAATATCGTCCCAATCCGGCTCCTGGTCGTGCACCATGGGGAAGAGGCTTTGAATGACCAGCGGTCGTTCGCGTCCCAGCGCGAGAATGTTCGACAACACCACTTCTAGCGGGACCACGGAGCGGTTAATCCGTTCCATGGCCAACTGGGTTCCCACGTCGAGCTTGACCCAGATATCGTCCTCCGCGGTGAACCAGCTTAAGCCGCGGCGCACCGCCGGGAAGTGCAACCCCGTGCCGTTGGTGATCAACACTAATTTAAAGAAGGGCACGCGCGCTTGCGCCCGCAAATGGACGACTTCTTGGACGGCCTCATCGAAATTGGGGCAAAGCGTGGGTTCGCCATCGCCGCTGATGGCGACTTCGCGCAATTGGAGCAATTCCCCCGGCACCTGGCGGTAGCGGTCCAGCATTTGCAACCGGCCTTGGCGCACGGTATCCATCATGGCGCCCAATTCGGTGGCCATGATCGATAAATCAGCCTGTTTGTCACGGCTTTCCAAGCTGCGTTTCACCTCGCAATAAACGCAGTTGAAATTGCAAACTTGGTTGGGATTGAGATTTATCCCCACCGACAAGCCATGCGCGCGTTGCGAGATGACGAGGTAGATGTAGTGGTTATCGAGATAATTGCGCGGCTCGCCAAAAGCAGTGCTCACCCCCCGGCCCCCCGGCAACGCCGGCTTTTTAGCTGGCGGATGGTGAGGCACGGGAAAGCGCGACCAGGAATTTAATTTGGCATGCTTGCCCACGGAATTCTCCGTGTTCAAAATTAGGCCCATTCCTATGAACTGGCTCCCCCAAGTTTGGGATATCTTTCGCATATATTGCCCACACAAGCAGCTGGTTTCCATTAGCGCCTCTTGGATATTGATTGGACTCAAGCCATGCCTTGACTAGGTCCTGAAATCAAAAATCAATAAAGCGCCAGGCTATTTATTGAATCATGGAGATGATCAAAGCCGTTTGACTCGCAGCCGTTTCAGGCCATATGTTCTTGCCATGGTTGTTACGACTGATAATGCCGCCAGAGCGATCGCTCCTGGGGTTCGTGTGCCTTTGCCGCCAGCCCGGATTAGCGCCCTTTCCCGGGATATTCTGGAGTTGAAGCGCCGGCTCAACGCGGTGATTTTGGCGCACAACTATCAAGTGCCTGAAATTCAGGATGTTGCGGATTATGTGGGAGATTCCTTGGGGTTGGCCCGCCAAGCAGCCAAGACGAGTGCCGAGGTGATCGTTTTTTGCGGGGTTCACTTCATGGCGGAGACGGCTAAGATCCTCAACCCGCAGAAGACGGTGCTGTTGCCGGATCGCGACGCGGGGTGTTCATTGGAGGAGAGTTGCCCGGCACCGCAACTGGCTGCGTTGCAAGCGACTAACCCTAATTTCTACACCGTTGCTTACGTCAACTGCAGCGCGGCGGTCAAGGCCTTGAGCGACGTCATTTGCACCAGCGGCAACGCGGTGCAACTTGTGCGTAATTGCCCCGCCGACAAAGATTTGCTATTCGTGCCCGACGAAAATTTGGGTTCATGGGTGATGGAACAGACCGGCCGGCCGATGACGCTGTGGAAGGGGAATTGCTATGTGCACGTGGAGTTTACGCACGCGGCCATTACCAATCTGAGGCAGGCCTATCCCGGAGCGCCGTTAGTCGTTCATCCGGAATGCGTTAAAGCGGTCCGTATGCTGGCCGATGAGGTGTGTTCCACCGAGAAAATGATCGATTATTGCCAGCAATCCTCCGCCAAGACGATTTTGATCGCCACCGAGGCGGGCATGCTGCACCGGCTCAAGAAGTGTTGCCCGGGCAAGGAATTCGTCGCCGCGCCCACGGACACCTGTTCCTGCGCGGAGTGCAAGTTCATGAAAATGAACACCCTCGACAAGCTTTACGACTGCATGATTAATGGCCGTCCCCAGGTGGAACTGAGCCCGGAAATCATCGCCCGTGCGCGCGTGCCCATCGACCGCATGCTCGAAATGTCCGCCCCGAAGGCGTGATTTTGCCTTTGCGCGTCTTTTCCCCGCCGGGGCGGTTTGTCCACTGCTTCCGGCGGCTTCTTTTCCATCCCTCAACCGTCCGCCCGTTACTTCGCCGAACGCGCCGGTTTGGCGGCGGTCTTGTGCGTGGCTTTTTGGATGCTGCTGACCAAGCCTTCCATCGTCGCGGGTTTGGCCTCGGCAGCGGGTTTCACACCCAGGCCCGTCAGCACTTTGGTGGTTTCCGGTCCCAGGGACGCGATGCGCATTGCCGGGTATTTTTCCTGGAGCGCTTTGAGGTCGTAGCGGGCGTTGAAATGCTCGATGGCGGAACCGCTGGCGAAGGTCAGCCAATCGGCGCCGCTTTCCTCGAAGCGCAAGCTATCCGGCGTGTCGGTCCGGGCCTCGGCGGAGGTTTGGTAAAACGGCACGTCGTCGACGATGGCCCCCAAGTCCTCGAGCAACCGGGGCAGTTCGTTCACGGTTTTTTCCGCGCGCGGCAAGAGCACTTTGCGGTTTTCCAGCGACTCGAATTTCGACATCGCTTCGGCCACGTGATCCGCCGCGAAATGCGTGGGCACCACGTCCACCTGGATGTGCATCGCCTTGAGTTTGGCGGCGGTGGTGGAGCCGACGGCGGCGATGCGCGCGCCGCCCAGGTCGCGCATGTCTTGGAAGCCGGCGAAGAAGTAATCGAAAAAAGCGGTGACGGCGGTGGTGCTGGTGAACACGATCCAATCGAACGAGTTAAGGCCCGCCAGCGTTTCGGCAATGGGTTCGCGTTCGGAGGGCGGCCCAAATTTGATGGCCGGGATTTCCAGCACGTCGGCGCCCAGATCGCGTAACGGATTGGACAACGCCGAGGCCTGACTATGGGCGCGGGTCACCACCACGCGCTGGCCCAGGAGCGGGCGGTGCTCGAACCAATTCAGCTGATCGCGCAATTGCACCACCTCGCCGATCACCGTTACGGCTGGAGGTTTGATTTGTTCGCGCTCGACCATTTCGCCCAGCGTGCCCAAGGTGGCGGTGTAAGTTTTTTGGCGGCCCGTCGTGCCCCAATGAATGATGGCGGCCGGGGTTTTGGCGGGGCGGCCATGCTGGACTAATTCGGCGGCGATGCGCTTGATTTGCGCCAGGCCCATGAGAATGACCAGCGTGCCGGGCACGGTCGCGTAACGGCTCCAATCGACTTTAAGCTCGGGATGGTTGGGAGTTTCGTGGCCGGTGACTACGGTGTAGCTGGAGGCCAGGCCGCGATGCGAAATGGGAATTCCCGCGTAGCTGGGCACGGCTTGCACGGAGGAGACGCCGGGCACGATTTCAAAGTGAATCTTCGCTTTCTTGAGCGCCAGGGCTTCCTCGCCGCCGCGCGCGAAGACGAACGGATCGCCGCCCTTCAAGCGCACGACGCGCTTGCCTTCGCCCGCTTTTTCCAGGAGCAAGCGGTTGATGTCCTCCTGGCAGGTGGCGCGGGTGCGGTCGTGTTTGCCCGCGAAGATGCGCTCCGCCGTGTCGGGGGCGTGCTTCAAGATTTCCGGGTTAACCAGGCCATCGTAAACGACCACTTCCGCTTTCCGGAGCAACTCCGCCCCGCGCAGCGTTAACAACCCCGGATCGCCCGGGCCGGCGCCAACCAAATATACAATTCCGTTCATCCGCCACCCAATGTAGGCAATGCCAGCCCGTTCGGCAACTGCAACGGCGGGGAACGGGGCAAAAGAGGCGCTGGACGCGGGAATTCCAATTTGAGATTTTCGCTGGTGACAGCGTGAAAAAAGGCCCGTAGGCTGGTTGCTTGTGACACTTGTGACCACCGATTTTCACCAACGGCAGCGCGCCCAAAGCCTGCGGCAGCGAGCCTTAAGCTGGTTTCTTGGACTTAGTCTGCTTTTCTGGAGCCTGGCCAGCGCGCCTGCCCGCACCGCCTTGAATTTGCAACTCGGCAACGAAGTGCTGGCGGCCGATGGGTTCCGGCAGCTCAAGGGCAAACGCGTGGGGTTGCTGACCAGCGCGTCCGGTGTCAACCGCCGGGGGCAATCCACCATCCAAGTGCTGTCCCGCGCGCCGGGGGTGCGGTTGGTGGCATTGTTCGCGCCGGAACACGGCATTTACGGTGATATTCCCGCCGGCAAAGAATTTTCCAACCACGTCCATAAAGCCACAGGGCTGCCCGTTTTCTCGCTCTACGGTCCGGGCCCCGTGCGGCAGCCTACGCCGGCGATGCTCAAGGAAATTGATGTGTTGGTGTACGATTTGCAGGACGCCGGCTGCCGCTCGTACACGTTCATCAGCACGATGGGCCTGGCCATGGCTTCCTGTGCCCAGGCGGGCGTCGAATTCATGGTGCTCGATCGCCCCAATCCCATGGGGGGCCTGCGCGTGGAAGGTCCACAGCTCAACCCCCGGCTGCGTTCGCTGGTGGGCCAATGGGAGGTGCCTTATGTCTACGGGCTGACTTGCGGGGAACTGGCGACGCTGATCAATCGCTCCGGTTGGATTAAGCCCGCCTGCAAGCTGACCGTAATCAAAATGCGTGGTTGGCGGCGGGACATGACTTGGCTAGACACTGGCCTGAACTGGGTGCCGACATCGCCCAATGTTCCGCGCGGGGATTCGCCCATGTATTACGCGTCGACGGGTTTGCTCGGCTCGATCGGCGGGGTGAACATTGGGTTCGATTTGAAAATGCCTTTCGAATGCGTGACGGCGCCGTGGATTAACGGCCCCGCGCTGGCGCAGCGGATGAAACGCTACAATTTAAAAGGAGTCGATTTTGTGCCCTTCACCCAAACGACGCCCAAATACACGCAGCAAGGCGTGCGCATCGTTTTCCGCGATCCGGCCCGCGCGCCGGTGGTGGCGTTAAACTTCTATTTGCTTGAAGCCATTCGCAAGGAATTCGGCCGCGATTTGTTTGCCGAAGCCACGAAAGTGGGCCGGGATTTCTCCATGTTCGACAAAGTGGCGGGCACCGAATACCTGCGCGCGAACCTGCAAAAGGGCCAATCGGCGGCCAATATCGCCGCGTCCTGGCGCGCGGGTGAAGACCGCTTCCGCCAGCAGCGCAAGGCCAGCTTGCTCTATTAAAAACCATGCCGCTGCTGGCCATCGACAATTTAAGCATCCGTTTTTCCCCGGGTAGCGCCTGCGTGGTGGATGGCGTGTCGCTCCAGCTGGAAGCCGGCGAAGCTCTGGCGCTGGTGGGCGAGAGCGGTTGCGGCAAAAGCATCACCGCGCTGTCAATTGCCCGGCTGGTGCCCAGTCCGCCCGCCGAATATGTGAGCGGCGAAATTCGCCTGGCCGGACGCAACACCCTTCAGCTTTCCGGGCCGGAGCTGCGCAAAATCCGCGGCGGCGTGGTGAGTTATATTTTTCAAGAGCCGGGCGCCGCGTTGAACCCGGTGCAACGGGTGGGCGCGCAGATTCGCGAGATGCTGCAATTGCACCAGCCCGCGCATGACACCGAAGCCGAGGTGGTGCGCTTGCTGGGCGAAGTGGGCATTCCCGCGCCGGAGACGCGCGCGCGGCAGTACCCGCATGAACTTTCGGGCGGCATGCAGCAGCGGGTGATGATCGCCATGG
>MTLE01003292.1_pt1 | contig 19664 bp, 15 predicted proteins | sample 1982461 | NCBI WGS metagenome assembly MTLE01 (sample SAMN05712605, study PRJNA340218) | biofilm metagenome | isolation source: sample SPL anode biofilm adapted to -200 mV | place: USA | collected 2012-02-03
GGTACGGGAGTTTAGCGACAATCTCAGATACCCGAAGGGGTATCTTTTATTTTTTCAGAAAATACTGGATTTTACAAATCATCCGTGGTATATTTTAAACATGTTTAATGTTTATGTAGGCGCCAGTGATGTTTACACCGGAACAAAACATAACCACAGTAGCGTTGCAATCGTTTACTGATTACTAATGATGCGAGGAGAATTTTTTGATGAATCCAAGAGAAAACGTGATGGCCGTGTATCGTAGCCAACAACCCGATTACTACGGCGATTTGATGGCTGCGGTCGAGTTTATTCCTGATCCGTTCTTTGTTCGGGATGCCCTGCTCCCTCAGGATGGTAAGGAATATCACGATTCCTGGGGAACCGTACGGGTTTTCCTGCCGGGTGCACCGGGGCCCCATCCCCATATCACCCGAGATAATGTGGTCATTACGGATATTGAAAAATGGGAAGAACAGCTGACTGTCCCCTCCCTTGACAGTCTGGACTGGAGCACGGCCCGGGCAGCGGCCGCCCAAATCGACCGAAATGAAAAACTGGCCTGCTTCTTCTACCCGGGCGGACTTTTTGAACGCAGTCATTTTCTGTTGGGGATGGAAGATGCCTTGATGGCTTATCTGGAGTATCCCGACGAAATGAAAGCCTTTCTACGGGTGATCGCCGATCATAAGATGGCCTATATCCGTAAAGTGGCCGAAGAAACCCAGCCGGATATCATTTTTTATCATGATGATTGGGGCACCAAACAGAATCTGTTTCTCCCCCCGAGGGTCTGGCGGGAGATTATCAAACCGCTGCAGCAGGAAATCGCCGACACCATCCATGACTGCGGGATGATCTACATGCACCATGCCGACTGCATTCTGGAACCAATTGTCAGTGATCTGGTGGAAATTGGCGTTGACATCTGGCAGGGCGTCATTGCCCAGAACGATATTGTCAAAATCCAGGCCATCACCCAGGGCAAACTGGCCATGGTCGGCGGCATTGACGGGCCCAAGATCGATGTTGAAAACATCACCGAAGAGCAGATCCGGGCTGAAGTGCGCCGGGCGGTTGACAGCTACTGTCCGGGCGGCCGTTTCTATCCGTCGATCCCCAATGGTGTCTGCTTCCGGGAATGGAACAATAACATCTTTTTGGATGAGCTGGCTACCTACGGCCGGGAATATGCCCGGAATAACCCAGTCACTTAATCAAAAGCCAGAAAGCGGAAGCTCAATCTGAAGCGCTTGTTTTATCAGGCCAGGGAGTGCACAATACCCTACCTCTTTGTGCACCTCTGGCTGCTTTTGCCGTAGCCCTCACTTTGACACGACGCAGTTGCGCCCCTTTTTTTAGCTTGGTATAGGGCTTTATCCGCCCGATCAATAAAAGCTTCTGGCGATTCGCCCGGTTTATAGGTGGTTACACCAAAACTGGCTGTCTGCCTGAGGCCTTGGGTAAACGGTGTCTCTGCCACCACCGCACGTAACCGTTCCGCAGCATTTTTTGCCCCTTCTTCATCAATTTGGGGCATAATAATCAGAAATTCTTCGCCCCCCCACCGACTCAGCACGTCAACTTCTCTGATTTCCCGGGTCAGTATTTTTACCAACTGAATCAGAACCGAATCGCCAATGTTGTGTCCGTAGCTATCGTTGACCAATTTAAAGAAATCGAGATCCAGCATCATAATGGCACAGTCCTGCCCATAGCGATTACAGCGGACGATTTCATTTTGCAGAAATTCATGGCCTTTCAGGCGATTGTAGACCTGGGTGAGGTAATCCCGCTCAGCCAGCAGTCGGGCTTCCTGATTGGCCTGCTCCAATTCTTCGGTAACCACCTTGATAAAATTAACGAGCTGAGAAATAATCCGGTTGTTCTGGCGGTTAAAGGGATCGACCCGGGCTGACTCAGGAAGCGCCCTTTCCGGGCCAATTTCAGAGCCCTTACGGGTCCGGCTAGTGGTGATTTGGGCAATCAAATTAAGCAGTCGGGAAATCATCCGCTTGTCCCGGCGGATGACTGGTTGCCTTATTATTGCTTCTGCCAGCCTATTTTCCGGGTCCTCCTCCGGCCGCTTACCCGGCCTTTCTTTCATACTCACCGCCACCATGGTGGCATTAAGCAACATCACCCGGTCATCATGGGAATAAATCTCGCCGTGGGTATAAAAACCGGCAGTCGGGGCAATGGTTTGAAAGGCTTTGGTTTCCAGCTCTACCTCATTCTGCAAAAGAAAGCGCCGGCAGGTACAGGAGTAGATAAAAATCCCTTCCGGATTAAAGGCCTGCACCCGGTCCTGAATCGCCCTGGCATTTTTAATGATCATTGCCGGATTGCCATAGCCAATCCGGGCCGATTCGCCCTGTTTAATATCGGCAATAAATTTGATGTCATGATGATCTCTAACAGCACTGGGTGTTTTGGCATAGACAATTCCGTTTCTTTTTACCAGTAGGGGAAACTCCAGCACATTCAAAAAGAAGTCGTCATCATCCTGAATGTTTAGATACCGATGGTAGACCTCAAAAGCCGGTTGATCATCAATTGTTTTTAACCACAAGCCATCGGTTTCGGTTAAGGTCAGTTCTTTACTCAGGGGTTCCCAACCTAAATAGGTATGCACCACAATGTCGATGTCGTTACCCGTAAAAACCACCGCAACGACCCCGCATGACGAAAATTGCTGATTCAAGCTGACAACTGGTTGCTGCTGGTCTTCGTAAACGCCAGCACCGGCCCCAAATACCGGATAGGTGCCGCTTCTGCCTGCGGAAAAACCGTCCAGAAAATTAGCGGCATCCATCGACGACGAGGTTGCCAGCAGTAAAACCCCGGCAATCTGCGGACAGTTGCTTTCAATTTTTTTTGCCAAGCTTTTTCCCACAAGGCCTTCGTCCTGGTTTTTGGTGTCAACTAAAAAACTCTGGAGCCGGGTTTTTTCAAAAAAAACCAGCGAAATAACCGAGGTGTTGGTTAATAAGCGGCCCTCGCCAATCTCCCCCATGGTCGAGCTGCCGACAATAACCGCCAGCGGTGCCACCGCCCGAATCGTCGCTTCGATTGCCATCATCCATTGGGGATCACTACGGGCTGAAAATACTTGCACCAGCACCGACAAAGACGCCTTGATTTGATTTTTTGTTTCCCTGGTATTGAGCCATTTTTTCAGTGTTTCAAGCTGACTGATGGCAAGGATTTTGCTGATCATTTTTAAACATTCTCTTATCTTGTTAATGGTTGCTTTATTCTCTTCATGCAACGCAGGTCTTCATGGTTGATCTGTTGTCAGTATGTCCCCTGCCAGAAATGCGGTAATGCCCGCTATGATACCCTTAATAACTGTCTCGGAACAAAAATGTAAGTCTATCATATCAAAATACGCGAACGTTTGCAATGCTGCAGAAGTGGGTCTTTGTAAAGCAGCAGCCCGACTGGTTTAAACGGAGCCGCTGCGGTTAATCACCAGGCGATCCGGTTTCGGCCCGATTCTTTGGCTTCGTAGAGCTTTTTATCCGCCCGATCGATAAACGCTGTCACGGGCTCCCCTCGATACTCGGCAAGGCCGCCACTGATGGTTATTTTAAGGTCATCTTTAAATTCGTAGGCAGCAATCCGGGTTCGGATTCTTTCACAAACCACTGCGGCACTGTGCCAATCGGTATGGGGAAAAACTACCAGAAATTCCTCACCTCCATACCGACCAACCACATCCTCGGAGCGAATATTGCCGGCAATCAGATTGGCGGTTACCTGGAGCACCTGATCACCAAATATGTGCCCTCTGCTATCATTGACGGCTTTAAAGTGGTCGATATCAAACATCGCAACCGAAATCGACTGACTGCCATTTCGGGCCTCACTGATCCAACCCTCCAGCTCCGTCATAACTGCCCGACGATTCCTGATTCGGGTGAGCGGATCGGTGGTGGTTGCCTCTTCCAGCCGTTTGTTTTCACGCTCCAGTTTGAGGGCCCGTTCTTTTTTCTCGGTAATATCAAAAACAATACCCGCCGCAAATAACGGTTTCCCCTGGGCATCCCGCCGGGTTACCTTGCCGCGATCATAAAACCACTTCCAGGTCCCGTCTTTGGCCTGGATCCGATATTCACACTCATAGACCTCGGTTTCCCCCTGCAGATGCTTTTGCATATCTGCCATGGTGCGCTGATAGTCGTCAGGATGGAGCCGCTCGGTAAAAAAAGTATAGCCGACCTGTTCCGGCAGTTCCTCCATGCGATAGCCCAGCGTCGTCACCTTCAGGGGATTAAAAACAACATTACCGGTTTTGATATTAAAATACCAGTGGCCCAGATTACCCGACCAGGCAAAATCCAGCCGTACTTCCTGCTCTTTTTCCGATAATAATTCGTCGTTGAGCATCTTCAATTCATCGATGATCGCAATCAGTTGTGCTCTGGTTAAATTTTTATAATCCATTTGTCTTCCTCTCCTGTTGCCGATTTTTGTGCTGGCCTTACGCCGGACTCGTTTTAGTTTTCCGATGAACGCATCATGCAGTAGCAGGTCAAACCGCTGTCATCACCTGTATGCGATTCCATCAACTGAAAGCCGAAGTGTTCATAAATCGGCAGATTGTCAGGATTGAAAGTCTCCAATACCATGGCTTCCTGATTGACCGCACATTTTTTTAGCACCGGTGTCAGCAGTTTTCTAAAGGCCCCGCTGCCTTTGGCCGACTTGTCAGTGGCGATGACCAGCAGATGATAAACGTCTGTGGCACCATAGGCGAGATGCCAGTTCGACGGGATCATCTGGGCCTGACGGCTGGCCCGATCGGAAAGCACCTGCAATTCGTCCTGATTCACGACCGCCAGCAGTTGTTGGGCAGATTGCTGCATCACCTGGGTCAGCCGTTCTTCGGGCCATTCCCTGGTTGAGTATCCAATCAGCAGCCCCTGGCCGTCAGGCAGTACCTGGACGGCGTTTTCGGCCATAAAGGCCTGAATCTGCCCTTCAAACTGAGCTTCGATCAACCGGTCGGCCCGATCCAGACCCTTGACCTGAAAGGTCACCCCCGGATCTTCCATAAACCGGGTTTTCATCAATTGGGTATAGGTTTTTAATTCATTTTTATTAAGCATCTGTACTCCTCCATATTTTTGTTCGACAAGCCAAGCCTGATTCTGTCGTTGATTAAACCGCCGGAGCAACCTTCGTATGCAATGTCTAATCCCTTGTTGGGTGCTATTGTGTTTGGCAGCCTGAGGGTTGCATTGATCAGGCCAGGGAGTGTGCAGCACTCTGCCGCTTTGTAAACCTCCGGCTGCTTTTATGGCCGCCGTCACTGATACACAACACAGTTGCGACCCTTTTGTTTGGCTTCGTAAAGGGCTTTATCCGCCCGGTCAATAAAAGCTTCCGGCGACTCGCCCGGTTTATAGGTGGTTACGCCAAAACTGGCGGTCTGTCTGAGGCCCTGAGTAAACAAGGTCTTTTCGACAACAGTCCGTAACCGTTCCGCCGCATTTTTGGCCCTGTCTTCATCAATTTGGGGCATAATAAGCAGAAATTCCTCGCCACCCCAGCGGCTCAACACATCAACGGTTCTGATTTCCCGGGTCAGTATTTTTACCAGCTGCACCAGAACCGCATCGCCAATATTGTGGCCGTAGGTATCGTTGACCTTCTTAAAGAAATCGACATCTATCATCATAATGGCACATTCCTGACCATAGCGGTTACACCGGGCGATTTCACTTTGCAGGAATTCATGGCCTTTCAGGCGATTGTAGACCTGGGTGAGATAATCCCGCTCAGCCAGCAGTCTGGCCTCCTGGTTGGCCAGCTCCAGTTCCGCTGTGACCACCTTAATAAAATTAACGAGTTGGGAAATAATGCGATTGTTCTGGCGGTTAAAGGGATCGACCATGTCTTCAGTGCTCAGCTTTTCACCCCCATTTTCAGCCGCTTTGCGGCCCCCTCCGGCGTTGACCCCGCTGAAAAAATTGACCAGTCGGGCAATCATCCGGTTGTCCCGGCGGTTAAAGGGTTGGCCGGTTCGTGGTTCCGCTGGCCCTGTTTCAAGCACCGCTTCAGACGGTTTGCCCAACCCTTCTTTCATACTCACCGTCACCATGGTGGCATTAAGCAGCATCACCGTTTCTTCATGGGAGTAAATCTCGCCATGGGTATAAAAACCGACGGCCGGGGCAATGGTTTGAAACGCTTTGGTTTCCAGTTCCACCTCATGCTGCAGCAGAAAGCGACGACAGGTACAGGAATAGATAAAAATCCCTTCCGGATGAAAGGCCTGCACCCGATCCTGAATATCCCTGGCATTTTTAATGATTAATGCCGGATTGCCATAGCCAATCCGGGCCGATTCGCCCTGTTTGATATCGGCAATAAATTTGATGTCGTGATGATCCTTGACTTCATTGGGCGTTTTGGCGTAGACAACCCCATTTCTTTCGACCAGCAAAGGAAACTCCAGCACATTCAAAAAGAAGTTTTCATCATCTTCAATGTTCAGATACCGATGGTAGACTTCAAAAGCCGGTTGATTATCAATTGTTTTTAACCACAAGCCATCCGTCTCGGTCAGTGTCAGTTCTTTACTCAGGGGTTCCCAACCTAAATAGGTATGCACCACAATGTCGATGTCATCTCCCGTAAAAACCACTGCGACGACCCCGCTTGACGAAAATTGCTGATTCAAGGTGACGATGGGTTGCTGCTGGTCTTCGTAAACGCCGGCACCGGCCCCAAAGACCGGATAGGTTCCTCTTCTGCCCGCCGAAAAACCCTTGAGAAAATGAGAAGCATCCATTGACGACGAGGTTGCCAACAGCAAAATTCCGGCAATCTTCTGACATTGGCTTTCAATTTTTTCTGATAAGCTTTTTCCTAAAAGGGCTTCGTCCTGGTTTTTTGTGTCAACTAAAAAACCCTGGACACGGGTCTTTTCAAAAAAAACAAAGGAAATGACGGAGGTGTTCGTTAATAACCGCCCCTCGCCAATTTCCCCCATGGTCGAGCTCCCAACGACCACCGCCAGCGGTGCAACAACCCGAATCGCCGCTTCGATTTCTGTCAGCCATTGGGGCTCACCCCGGGCTGAAAATATCTGCACGAACACGGACAAAGATCGCTTCGTCTGGTTTTTTATTTCTTCCGATTGGAGCCATTTCTTGAGTGTTCCAATCTGATTGATTACAATGATTTTGCTAATCATTTTTAACCGGCCTCTTTTCTTGTTAATGGTTGCTTGATTTTCTTCTCTCAACCCCAGTCTTCCTGGTTAATCTGTTTTGTGTCAGCATGTCCTCTATCAGAAATACGTTAAATACAACGATGATGCTTTTAATACTTGACTCGGAACAAAAATGTATAGTTTATCATATCAAAATACGGTATCGTTTGCAATGCCTCCAAAACCGGGTTTTATGAATCCGTGACGTGCCCACTACACAGGCGCACTGACATCAACGGCAACAGCCCCAGAATCCCAAATAAAGCCGGTTTTAGTCAAAATAAATGCTGCCGCCGATGAATTCCCTTAAGATCGAATTAAAGGGGACTTTCTCTGTGTTCATGGGCTCACAGAAGGATAAAATATTAAGCAATCGATCCCTGGTCTGGGCATAAGGGTTGTGATCCTCTATTTTATTAAGGGAGGCTTCAGCAAAGGTTCGCATGGCATTTAATTCATAAAGCAGGCTGGAATTAAACATCACATCCGATTCTTCCTGGAATTTAAAGACGTTTTGATACTCCCCACGGCGCACATTTTCCCACTGATCCAGGGTATCCTCGGGATGGGTCCCCCGGAATTGATCCCCTCTGACGATCCGTCTGATCAGCCGTACTTCCGAACTCGGCACCCGGTTTTCGAGATTGAAATTTAATTGAAACAGCGCGCTGAGATAGACTTTAAACAGCATGTTCCGGTTGATCCCGGCAAACAATACCGGATTCAGGGCATGGATGCCTTCAACCACCAGTATTTCGTCGGGTCCCACTTGCAGTCGCCGGGTTTGGGCGGAACGACGGCCGGTTTTAAAATCATAGATCGGGGTTTCAATGGTCTTGCCATCGATCAGTTCTCTGAGCTGATGCTGCAAATAGGGTAGATCCAAGGCTTCCAGGCAATCGAAATCCGGCTTACCGTCTTCGGTCAGCGGGGTCTTTTCCTGGTTGACAAAATAATCATCCATCGACAGGGTAACCGGTTTTAAACCGTTGACACTCAGCTGCGTCGATAAGCGTTGGGCAAAGGTGGTCTTCCCGGAAGACGAGGGTCCGGAGATCAGCAAGACCCGCAGGGCCCGCTGCTGCTGCAGAATCGTCACCGCAATATCCGAGATCTCCTTTTCGTGGAGGGCTTCGGCCATTCCCAGCAGCTTCAGGCTGGCACTGCTGTTGACAAAGCCGTTGACATCATTGAGCAACTCGATATTGATATTTTTCAGCCATTTCTGGGTCTTATCATACATGGCCGAGAGTTTATCCGGCGGAATCAATGAGGTGGAGCAATCACGGTCGATGTCGCCAAAGTCGACAATGAAACCACCGTCATAGGGAATCACGCAGAACGGGTCCATATTTTTGACATCGGTTTCGCAGGGATAAATCATTTTTACCACATCGCCATCGACCTGATAAAAGTAATAACCACCCTCATGCTTTAAAAAATCAATCTCTGGATTACTCATAATCCATTCCTTCAGTTTCTTTTCAATCTGATGGACTTCCCGAATTGAAATGGCCGAATCGGCAAACCGACAAAACACGCCTTCCATAATTGAATACGCCGTTTTAAGAGCTTCTTGAGGAAAAAGCTGGCGAATGACAATGATCAAACCCAGTTTACAGGTCTGCCGGTTTTTAATCAGATGCGTTTCTCGCATAACCATACCTTCTTTCATTTTATTGTAAGCATTTTTTAAGTTGAACGATTACACGAAAGTTACGTGGTGCCAGGCAGCGATAATTATTGATCATGGCTGACCCCTCCAGCTGGATCTTGTTTTACCGTGCACAAGACCTCCGTCCCCTTGTGGTCTCTAGGATAATCAATTAAGTGCGCTCAGCACCGCTGCTCAACACACTATTTTATCTGCTCCAGCAACGTTTTTCGGGGATAAAAGCCAAAGCGCTCATAAAAGCTGAAAGCTTTTTCGTTGCCGACGGCAACCGACACGGACCTGGTATGGGCCCCCCTCTCATCCATCCAGGCAATGGCATTGCCAAGCAAGGTCTCCCCGAGGCCGAGGCCCCGATAGTCGTCCTGGACATATAAGGATTCCATCTCCGCATCACCGGAAAAGTCAACCCGGGAAATGCAGTAGCCGACATTTTGAGCGGTTTTCGGATCCACTGCAATTTCGATTCGCAGCTGGCCATTTTGGGCCTTCGTGAGCAGATTTTTTTTGCGCATCGCAAACGTAAAGGCTTCATAGTGGGCTTTAAAATTGACGGCGGCATCGCGGTGGTGGCGGTTCAGGGCTTCCCACAACTCCTTAATATCATCCAACAGCGATTCATCGCCGCTGCGATAGGTAATCGGTGTAATTGCGGGGTTTTCTCCTTGGATCGGGCTTTTTTCCTGACTTTTCCCCCCGATATCAGCCTGGGCGGCAAAGGGATTCCTGTCATCTGCGACTTCCTGAATGATCACAATCGGATCGGAGATCAAGCCATAGTGTTCATCTTCAGGATAGGTCACGGCAATCAATGGTTCCTGTCCGGCATAGGCAATCATGCTGGCCATCGAATCCCACTTTGTGCAGAGAAAAAAATGAGCATAATCCCCCTGCTCGACGATTTTCAAAAAAGCACCCCGATTGCCCGGGATGGCCAGGGTCTCTTTAACACCGGTTTGATATTCATATTGTTCAAACGCCGCCCGCATTTTAAGCGGCACCATTCCATGCCAGGTTCGTGAAAACATGATAACTCCTTTATACTATAATTAGTTTAAATTAAATGGCATTCAACCGCCCCCACATATCAGATGGTATCAGGCACTCTTATTCCAAAACCGCCGTCCCCTTGTGTACCCCGGGCGATCTTCACTCCGGGCGATAAGTTAAGTCCGTTTGATGCTTTCATGATTACAGCGCTCAAAAATACGAGAGCATAAGTAGGTCAAATAAGGAGACGGGATTTTCTTTTGCCCAAAATCCCAGGTTTTCAATTTCATATACACTGATTCAGGCGTAAAAAAGCCATCCTTATCCTGTTTGTTTCTAATTAGGCTTATCATTTCCGTGAAACGTGAATCTTGATGGGCGAATTCATATTTACTAAGCACTCCTGCCATGCTGACAATGTCATACCAGCACGATGGCGCTTTTAACTTACGGAAGTCTTTCCCCATATAGAACACATACGGATGCTGATCAAGGCTGTTTTTCCATAGACTCAGTAGCACATTAACGCAGCAATGAGCGACCGGAGAATCGCGATACTCCGGTATGTAGGATAATAAGTCGGCCATGATCATCGTCGCATATGGACAGCAATCGCCCTTTTTGCCGGGTCCCCGGAATTTGCCCAATTCTGGGGATACCGCACAAGGAAATCCGTTATCCCGACATCGCGATACCAGATAGTCAACACCGGGCTTGATGTATTCACGATAATCCATACCCGCCTTCAACAGTGCCAGCAAAAGCAGCGGGGCGTCGCACAAGCACCAGCTGAATACAGCCTCGCCGGTACCACCAAAATGCTTGGGGACATTGGTCATCGACTGAAAAATTCCGTTCTCGTCGCGATGCTTAAGAATTTCACCGACGGCCGCTTTGATTTCAGGAACTTCCGTATCGAATCCGAGATCCAGCAGAAACAGTAACTTATGGATCGGCAAATCGGGATTTTTATGATTTGTCACCAGCATCCCATGAAAGGCCGAAACATCCGCAAGGAACTTTTGAATCCGGTTATCCGCCAAAGCCGCCTTTCTGATTTCAAAAAGAGTATCCCTTGGTTCGTCGCATAAATTAAGACAGATCGCATATTTCAGCCAATCGTCGCTGCAGTTGAGCAGCTTCTTATATTCCATTCGCTCAGCACCCCCTTTTTAATAAAATTGAATTAATAAACCTCTATTTCCGGTTCTTTTTACGGACTTCTTTATCATCAAAAAAACGAATGGAAATTTTACTCATCTCAATCACCTCCTGATTGTTCATTCATTGCTTGATATTACTTGTTTGAGCGTTAATATGCGACACTGCTTGCGAAGGTATCGTCATGAATAATCAATGCCGACCACATAACCCCAGCCAATTCCCGAAAACCTGGCACCACCGCGTAACCATAGTACGATAAGTTAATTTGTGCCAGGCACCGGCTCCTATGATTCTCCTTCGTCGCAACCAACCGGTAAAACGCCGCGATCGTCCCCGTACCGCATAAACAACGGCTTCTTAAAAACATCCGCCCGCCTTTGCGAAATTGGCCAAATGAAGCTGTTGTCTTGTCAGCCGATGCTACGTCTTCACACCATGCCGATAAACGCAACTGGCGCAGTGATGGTCTCCGGGATGAAGGGCTGCTGGATTCTGCGCTTCATCATGGCTGCCTTATTCCAAATAAGTTTATAAATTAGTATCGGGCACCATTTGTACTAAAATGGTGAGACGGCCTTTTGGGCCGCGGTTAAAGTATTTAGGTTCGGGAATGATACCAGTCGGGGATGCAATTTCTGAAATGATCATAATGGGCCCACGATTTTTTGCCGATTTCAATCATCTTGTCGATATCCGTTTGTCCAAATCGCTCCGCCCATTTTACGGAATACAGTGACGCGTGGGCGACATACACCGCCAGAATTTTCCTAAAATCGTCGGATGGGTCACAATCGCCAAAATAAGCATCGATCTGCCCCTGACAAAATGAAGTACTGACCGCCGACCCAAAGCTCTCAAGCTTAGAGAACTCTTCATATGGGTCACCTATTTCCCAGCGGTTAAAATCAATGACGCCAAGCTCGCCTTTTGGGGTTAAGATCAGATTTCCCGGATGAAAATCCCCATGAAGATAAGCCGGTGGTTCTGACCCGATCAACTCAAGATTATCTTGAATGAAGGTTATTACGGCTTCATCGCCTGGAATTCTGACATCAGATTCAAGATATTTTTGCAGCTGCTTTTTTTTCTTGTGAATCTTCGTATACGCCGGGATTTGGTCATCCGGCACTTTAAGACGATGGATCTTTCTTAGAATACACCCGGCTTCCCGGCCCAATGCATATTGTGCATCTTCTTTTAGCTTCGGCAGGGCCGTTTCCAGGTCTTCGCCGTCAATCCAGGTTAGCAAAAGATAGACATTCTGATTTTGATTACATACACCAAAACTGATCGGTTCCGACATTGTGAATCCCAGCCCCGAACATTTACACATCATCTCAAATTCACTTTTCTTTAACGCATCGTGATCACGACCCGAAACCCGCAACAGCAACTTTTGATGATCGCTTGTTTCAATATAGTATTTTGTATCATCAGACCATCCTTTGTCAATTTTTTCAACAATGCGCCACTGCTGATGATCTTTTATTTCTGCGAACATGTAAACCTCCTTGAAGTTACCTCATTAGGATACGCTAGTAAGTTGTTCGACACCGCTACTCAACGCATGATTTTATCTGCTCCAGCAAAGTTTTTCGGGGATAATATAAGTTGGCGTCAGGTAATGTTCCCTCAACAAAGATGCTCGCCCCGGATATTCCCCTCTGATCGGTGTCTACCGTTTTCTAACGACCCCGGAGCCGCGGGCTGACTTGTCCCCAGCCTTGCCCCGGGGCACCAAATACCAGCTTTAAGCACTCAGCCCGGCAAGACCAGGGAATCGATCTGCTCATCAATCACATTTTTGGCGGCACAGTGGCCCATTTTTCCGCCAATCAGTGCAAAGGTCGCGATGACCTGGCCATTTCTCTGTTTAACCATCGCAGCCATATCCTGATGAACCTTGTCGCTGTTTCGCAAGTCGGCAAATTGCTGAAAGGTGATGATGGTGACCCGTTTTCCTGAAAAATCGGCCTTCTGTAAGAAGGCATTCATGGCGGGTACAGCATTGCTGGCCCAAATCGGCTGCATTAAATAGACATCCCTTGCCCCCGCTATTTCCTGCCAGGGATCGCCCTGCAGTTTTGATCCTTTTTTAAAAAGTGCCTGCAGGAAGTTTCCTTTTTTTTGTTCCCGCAGTTCAACAATCCGACCACCGAGGCGTTCATTTAAGCGTATTGCTCCGCTTCGGGTATTTCCCTCTTTTGAAAAATAAACGATGACTGGACGATTCTCGTTTCCCATATCGTTCCTCCTTTTTTTATCTGCTCCAACACTGTTTTTCGGATAGATTCCAGCCCCGCATCGTCAGAAAGCCCAACCGTTGGCACCGGGCACCGATATAAGTTGGTTTCAGGCACTATTCCCTGTGAACTGAACTGATAAATAACAACTGATCAGCACCAGTGATTAATTATTCGTTGCGTTTGTCTGCCAGATTGCCACCCGATCATCGGGGGCAACATACATTTGATCGCCTTCTTTAATCCCGTAGCTGTCATAAAATGCATCAATTGAGCTGAGTACGGCATTGACCCGGACCGGCGCCGGCGCATGGACATCGGTCAGCAAATAATTCTTTTCCAGATTCGGAGTTGATATTTTAGCCCAGATCGTGGCCCAGCTGCTGTAAACATCGGTCAGGGATTCGCCCTGTTTTTCAGCCACCGCCGTCACCGCAGTCAAGGCCCCCAGATCGGCAATGTTTTCTGACAGGGTCAGGGTGCCATTAACCGGCTCTCCGGTTGAAATGCTATAGTTGCCATAATAGTCAATGATTTTCTGGGACAGGTCATCATATTTTTGATATTCGGCGTCGGTCCACCAGACATTGTAATTACCCTTCTCATCATATAAGGAGCCGCTCTTATCAAAGGCATGACTGATTTCGTGGGCAATGACGGCGCCGATCCCACCCAGGTTTTTGCCGTTGCTTTGATTTTCATCAAAATATGGCGCTTGTAAGATGGCCGCCGGAAAGACGATTTCATTATTGGCCGGATTGTAGTAGGCATTAATCGTCTGGGGCGTCATGTACCATTGCTCCCGGTTGACCCCTTTTTTGTATTGATCATAGTCATATTGGTGGGTCGCCTTCATCAGCGCCACTACATTGGCCAGATAAGTGCCACCATTTTGCGGCGCGGTCACCTGGAGCGTGTCGCCTATGGTTGGCCATTGATCGGGATAACCTATTTTTAAATCCATGGTATCCAACTTCAGAATCGCTTTGGCTTTGGTCGCCGGGCTCATCCAATCCTGGGCGTTGATGATGGCCTTGTACTCTTCAATGATCGTCGCCACCATCGTTTTGATATCCTGCTTGGCTTTTTCATTAAAGTATTTTTCGGCATAAATCTTACCAAATTCCCATTCCAGAAGGCTTTCCACCTCGTCAAAGGCCAGCCGCTGATCGGTTTTTTTCTCAGTCGAGCCATCCAGTTTCATGGCCATCTCCAGTTTAAGATCCCGGTAAGCGACCGGAGCATAGTCGGCCAAATCATTTAAGACGACAAATTTTGTATACTCTTTCAGCACTGGCAGGTTTTCTTCGGTCAACATTGCATTGAGCTGTTGGATGGCTTCCACCTCAAAGACCACGTAGTGATCCTCGCTGCCAAGCCCCTGGGCGGCCAGATACTTCGCCATATTAATATTTCCATAAAGAGCCAGCAGTTGATCATAGCTATAGACATTATAGTAGCGCTCCGGGTCATAAAATTCCTCCGGTGCCAAGGCCTGGGCGGCCACGGCGCTGGCAAAGGCATAAACCGCTTCGGCATTTTTCCCGGCGGCCTCTTTATCCTCACCGCTAAGCACCAGCATATCCCGGATGTACCCTTTATAGGCGTCGCAATATTCCTGCATCGAAGGATCTTCCATGTATTCTTTGCCGATCAAGGCATCCATTGACTCAAAACCCACCATCAGCGCATCCGAATTCATATCATCCTGGTAGTAACCGTAACAAATCAGGCTGGACTCGCCAATGGTCGAAAGGGCAATCAGTCCCTCCAGATACTGATCGATATTTTTGGCGGCGTCAATCTTATCCAGATAGGGCGACACCGCGGTCAGACCCTGGGCGTTGCGGGCGTCAAGATCGATGGCACAAGCGTACAAGTCGCTGATTTTTTGCTCACTGCTGCCCTGGGGATAGGTTTTGCCACTATTTGACAACTCACTGACAATCCCCTGAAGCTGACCCGATGTTTTTTCATCTAATTCATAGAAGTAGTCCCATTCTCCTTCGGTTGCCGGTATCGTCTTTTCCGCCAGCAGATCATAATTGATGGCACCATAAAAGTCCGCAGACTCACTCGGTTTAACTTTTTCTCCGGCCTGTGAATTGGCACAACCGGTTAAACTGACCAGAATCACGACAACCAATACCAGGGCCAGTTTTTGAATCACTTTGTTGTTTTTCATTTCATCTCCTTTTTTGAAATCAGTTTATTCGCTACACGGTACCGTTTATAAGTTGGTGTCAGGTGCAGTCTTCATTTAGGTGGCCTTGAACATCATCCCGTGGACATCGTCACATTTTTGGAAATCTAGACTACAGTAATAATCTTTACAAAATATTCAACCATATCCGGGTCGAATTGGGTCCCTTTATTTGAAAGGAGTTGCTCAATTGCTTCTTTTTGAGTGAGTGGCTTATCCCGGTATGCGCGTACAGTAGTCATCGCATCAAAAGCATCCGCAATAGCAATCATGCGGGCTTCCCGTTTAATGCTTTCCCCCGTGATTCCTTGAGGATAACCTGATCCATCGTAACGTTCATGGTGTTGCAGAAGAATTTCGGCACATTCTTTCAAAAATGGAACTTTAATAATAATTGAATGCCCTATTTCTGGATGTCTTTGAATTTGCTGGAACTCCGCTTCAGACAAACGTCCCTTTTTATTGAGAATTTCCGTCGATACACCAATTTTTCCAACATCGTGAAGAAGACTGGCATATTCCAGATTCATCAATTGATCATTAGATTGTCCCATGGTGCGCCCCAAAGCAAGTGCATACTCTGTCACACGTTCACAATGCCCCTTCGTATAATAGTCGTTTGCTTCAATAGCATTGGATAAAGACAATATGGTAATCCGATAACTTTCTTGGAGCTGTTCCGATAGGTCACCCAACGTTTCGTTCATTGCCTGTGTTTCTTCGTATAATGCATTGATTCTATCGTACTGCTGTCTAATTTCCTGACTTTTTTCAATAATGCCTTGGTTCTGAAGCGCTATTGCCTCGGCCATATGATTGAAATCGTCAGCTAAAGCACCAATCTCATCCTTGGAGTGAATTTCAACTCTGTACCCATAATCCCCTCTACCGATTCTATGTGCTGCCTGGGCAAGTTTTTCCATATCTCGCACCATCAATTTACTAAAAAACATAATACCAACAAAAAGAAAAAGAAATATCCCAAAAGACCATTGGAAAATTTTCAGCATAATTGACCGTATTGGCGCAAGAAGTTCTGATTCATAACCTACGCTCCAAATAGTCCATCCAGCTTTGGGATAATACTGATAGTTGAATACTTCTGTATCCCCCTTGCTCTTTTGGACATATGTACCACTTTTTTGAGAGAGGGAAATGTCCCTAATTATTTCATCCGAGATTAATTCTCCGATCTGCATATCCGGATGAATCAGGTATTGGTGCCCCACAGTTACAAATGCATACCCATTGTTGCCAATACGGTAAGTTTTATTTTCAGCAACCATATTTTTTAAATCCAATATAATGCCTAAAACTCCAATAAGCTTACCATTACGATCACGTAGTGCTTTTACCATCGTTATGTTTGATTCTCCGGTATTCACATCCGCATAGATTCCAGAATAAAAAATTTTGTCATTATCTGCATCTGCGGCAAGACGATACCACGGTCTTACACGAGGATCATACCCTTCAGGCACAGTGTTTCGATTCGGATCAAAATAATACTGTCCCGTTTCTGTTCCTAGCGATATCAGACGGATATCTTTATGAGAATCTTGATAATCCGTGAGTTGCGCAATTACCATTTCCTGATATTGTTCAGGATCTTCTACTACCCCACGCAGCGCCTCACTTCGAGACATGTGATCCAGTCCATTCTCATATTCTTGAAAAAATCGATCCAGACTGCTTGAATAATTTTGTAATGTTTGTTTAACCACATTTGTTCTCGATTCCTTTAACTGTTGATAAGCAGTACCATATATAATAACACCAATAGCGATATAATTAACAACAACTGTAAGGAATACAATCAAAACTATTTTATAACGATATGTATGCAACTTTGAAAAAAATTTGTTTAACATCGTAAACATTTATGATGTTTATTTTTTACCAAACATCCTATTCCTTTCCTTATAGTATAATGATAACGATCTTTTTAATCCAGAAAACGCCTCTGCAATAACGTTAATAACCATTCAATGTTCAATATATTTGCATTAACTTTCTCTTTGGTCAGGCTTGGCTGTTAGGTATTGCCTTATACCGTCTGTTGTCTTCGCAATTGATGTCACAGTTCGTCTCCACGCTTCTTGCATGACTCATCATATAAGTTGGTGTCAGACACTATTCCCTCCTCCCTGCCGGGCGGCAGTCATCAGGCCCGGGAAGTGCACAACACCGCCGGCCGCTTGTGTCCTTTTATTCTGATACCTGCTTGCGTTGCTCGCATCGCTGGGGAAACTTAATTTTCAGTCCAATATGGATAACCATAAATTTTCCGACTCTACGACAAGTTCCGCTATCAGCTCGATGAATGGCTGATAATTCAGGGTTGTATGGGCCAGATCAAGAACATCATAGTATCTTGCCCGCGCCTCATTCTTGATAATTATTGGCGGGTATCCATTTTTCATTAACTCAAAATTGAGCAGCAATCTGGAGGTTCTGCCATTCCCATCAATGAAAGGATGAATTTTTACAAACTCACCATGAATCAGGGCGGCTCTAACAACCGGATGAAATGCCTGCCATGCATGCTGATATTCCCCGATCAGCTTTTGCATTAAATCACCAATCTCATAGTGCTTCGGGGGGATGTGTTTGGCCCCGCTAATGACAACATTCTCGCTGCGGTATCGACCAGCATTTAAATTGTCGATTTCTTTTAGGATCAAGGCATGAATATTACGGATATTCCATTCAGAAAGCGGTTCCTGATTCGAAATTAAATCTTCAACAAAAAGAATGGCTTCACGATGATTAATGGCTTCCAAATGTTCTACCATACTTTTTCCACCGATGGTAATTCCTTCAAGAACAACTTTTGTCTCTGACAAAGTCAGCGTATTCCCTTCGATGGCATTGCTGTTATAGGTCCATTCAACAATGAGTTTATCCTGCAGCGAATTGGCAAGACCTTGGGAAAAAGGCCGGTGGGCATCGATAGCTTCTTTAAGTGAATCGATCTCACTAAAATCATATTCCAGTCCCAGGTAGTGTTTCTTGCTTGTTTCCCTGGCATCCGCCGGTTTAGCCGCATCGGTAGGAATTGACCAATTTCGACCAATTTTTATCGCCCCTTCAATACGCCCCGCATTGCAAAGCACCCGTATCCGACGATCACTTATTTTCCATTTTTCACTCGCTTCTTTAGAACTCATATACTTCATAAAAAATCACCTCAGCAAGATATTATACCGATATCGGAACAATGTCAAGCTTGTTACGCCCTTGGTCACTCGCCCTTTTGAGGAATTGGCGAAGTGCAGCGGCTGATTTGGTGGCAGGTCTCGTTGCACAACGCCATCTTCCGCTGGTGCTCCACAATCAATCCGCCGGTTGAAAACCACTCTGAAGCGCTTGCCCTCGCGCGCTGACTCGTCGATCTCCTGCCTGATCAGTCGATAATTGACATACTAGGCCTTTTCTGTTGAAACACCGAACTCACTAATGAGTGTCACATAAATCTCGTTTGAAATGGTCTGTGCATAGGCAAGCGACTTACGAAACAAATTACTTGCATCATACAATAATCGAGCCTCGCTGGGAACGCTGCGCTTGGCCTTTGAACAAGCTATTAAGACAACTTTTTTGGTGTCCATATCGATTCTCCTTCCCAAATTAAGTGGTGCCTGGCTATCGGGTACCCCAATTCTGCAGTTCCACGATGTTGCCTTCCGGATCAGTGGCATAAACAAAGGTGGCCACCACCTGATTGGGATAGTCCGCGACAATCCGCTCGCCAATCTGCCCCCCTCCGGCCGCCAACACTTTTTTGAGCATTCCGTCGATATCGTCGACCTCAAAGGCAAGATGCCCCAAACCCGTCCGATTAATTTGTGGTAATCCCCCGTCAACCCAATCGTCATAGGAAAAAATTTCCAAGGTCGGCAGCTTGTCTTCATAGCCTGGCAAACGGAGGTGTTCACCGCGAATATGCGCCCCCCTGATCCCCGTCAGCTGATCGATCCAATCCCCCTGGAGATCTCGTTTTGGCGGGACGGGCACGCATTCAAAAACTTCCTGGTAAAACCGCGACAGCTTTTCCCAGTCTCTGGCAATAATATTGGTATGTGTAAATTTAATCTTCATATCTTCACCTGCTTTCTTTTAGTTGAGCCTGGAACCAGAGCACTGATACTCATCTGCACCACTGCTTAAATTAAGTGTGCCTGG
>MTLE01002228.1_pt1 | contig 19638 bp, 12 predicted proteins | sample 1982461 | NCBI WGS metagenome assembly MTLE01 (sample SAMN05712605, study PRJNA340218) | biofilm metagenome | isolation source: sample SPL anode biofilm adapted to -200 mV | place: USA | collected 2012-02-03
GGCGAACTGGTGCCGGACGAAGTGGTCGGCGCGGTGATCGAAGAGGCCGTTTGCCACACCGCGCAAATGGAAGGGCTCATGTTCGATGGCTTTCCCCAGACCGAATATCAAGCGCGGTTCCTGGATGAATTGCTGGAAAGCTACAGCCGCCATCTCGACGCGGTGATTTACCTGCAAATCCCCGAGGCCGTCGTGTTCCAGCGCGCCGCGCGCCGCATTCCCAAGCGCGAGGACGATAACCCCGAGATTTTGCGCCACCGCCTGCGCGTGTTTGAACGCAACGCGGCCCCGGTGCTCAAGCACTTTGCCGAAACCAACCGCCTCGTCGTGGTTCACGCGGTGGAACCGATCGACAAGGTGTTTCACGCCATTTCGGACGTGGTCGATGAATTGGCCGCCGGGCGCACGCCGAAGATTCCCAAGCTCGATCAAGACTGGCTATCCTCGCTCTGGGAAGTGCCGACGCTGCCCGAATTGGGCACGCGCCAGGCGTCGCTCAACCTGGTGCTCCTGGGCGGGCCGGGTTGTGGCAAAGGCACGCACGCGGCGTATTTGAGCGAACAGCTCACGCTGCCCACCATTTCCACCGGGAATATTTTCCGCGCCAATATCGCCAACAAAACCCCCTTGGGCCGCATCGCCCAAACGTACATCGACCGCGGCGAGTTGTGCCCCGACGACGTCACCGAAGACATGGTGGAGGATCGCTTGGCCCACGACGACGCCGCGCGCGGGTTCCTGCTGGACGGCTTTCCGCGCACCATGCCGCAAGTGCAGGCATTGGACGAAATTCTCGCCAAGATGAACCGCAAGCTGGACGGGGTGATTTACCTCAACGTTCCCGACGAGGAAATCATGTTCCGCACCAGTGGCCGGCGCATCTGCCCCACGTGCCAAGCCTCCTATCACACGAGCTACAAACGGCCCAAACAAGAGGGGATCTGCGATAAAGACGGTGCCAAACTGGTGATCCGCGAAGACGACGAACCCGAGACGGTGCGCGCGCGTTTGAAGGCGTTTCATGGCCAAACGGCGCCGCTCATCGACCATTACCGCAAGCGGGGCCTCATCGTGGAAGTCTCCGGCAACGGCAGCGTGGAAGAAGTGCGCCAGTCGATGCTCTCGGCCGCCCGCCGCTGGCAGGTGGCTTGATTCCACGGGTCGGGATCGCGCTCTGCACCGGGGTTACTGGCCAGCCGGGCCGATGTATTCGCGGGCGATCACCGCGTTGTCGAAATAGACGATGTTCGTTGGGTTTTTAGTCCAACGATCGGTAATGTAAGCTTCCAGGGTCAACGCGTTCGCTTGCAACGCTTCGGTTTTGCGCCAGTTGATGCCTTTCCAATGGCCGAGGAGCTGACCATCGATCCAAAAAGCTTGTTCGCCATCGGGTTTGCCGGGGGTGTTGTGCTGGAGCATGAATTCGGCGCAGATCCAGCGACCTTTCTCGATGTTCGGCTGCGGCTCGGGAGCGAACGAATTGCCCCAATACTTGCCGTCCGGTGAGACCTTCATTTCGTGCCAGTAACTGTAAAAATTCCAGCGGCCGGGCGCGGGCCAGCGAGCCCAATTGCCCCACGGCTCCAGGGCGGTGGAAAAGCGTTCGTCACCGGTGGGGCGCAAGCCGGCGCCGCCGAACCCGCTCCATTTGTCGCCCCCGCGCAAACCTTTGTTGGCGCGCAAGGTGACGAAGTGGTGCACGTAATCGCAACCGGCGTCGAACCGCGTGTAAAACCGCACAAACACGCGTGGCGCTGAGGCAAACCATTTGGTGAGCCCGCCGCCTTGGTTTTGGCCTAGCCGCGCCTCCACTTTGAGACAACGCTGACCGCACGCCGGATTCTCCGGAACCACCAAACTCAACGCTTTGCTGGTCTCATCCCAACGCGCCCCCAAAGCGCCAGTTTCAAAATCGTCGGCGAAAATCACCGCCGGATGGTTCGTGATGCCCACGTCCGCCAGGTATTTGGCCGCTAAACCAGGACCTTGCGGCAAGGCACTTTGGGCGACGAAATTGGTGCTCCAAACCTCTGCCCCCAAAAGAGTAGGGGATGCCAACCAGGCAACCGTCAGCAGTAAGACTCGTAAAGTGGCCACCAAAAAGCGCGGGGATTTCATGACGTTATCCTCGGCTAGTTTGAGGAAAGAATCAATTCCTGATAGGCGATGACGGTCATAGGACAAAAGCTTGGCGCACTTCAAAAACACTCAAAACAAAAAGCCGTCCGCGTCCTGCCAATGGGTGGGTGGTCAGGTCGAACTATCAATGCGTCACCTGATCCAAGCTTATAGCTATAGTTTAGGCTATAGCGCGTCCGTTCGACGGTTCGGCAAAGGTGGTTTGCCCTTTAAAAGCGGGCAGGACATTAGGCCTCGCCTATGCGGGCAGCGTTGGACATTTTGTATCATATTGTTAGAGAGTGCTATACACGGAATAGTCGGGGTTTAAATCTTGTTCCTTATGAAGTCATGTCTCCTGATCAAACGCCTCCGATGCGATATAGATAGCCTGGCACTTTATTCACATTTCATCATTAGCCTGCAATAAATAGCCTGGCACTTTATTGAAAACTCAATCTCCGGTAAGGACCAACAAGTTCCATCCTTCCTGGGTTAGCAGGCCCGGCAACCTCGCCGAGCGCGGACTTTTTTGCGCGGGATCTAATGTCGAGAGGCTGATTTCGCAATTCTGCAAACAAAGCTGGCCAAGGGAATCCGCGCTGGTAGGAGCCGACTCCAGTGTCTCACCGTAAGTCACCTTTAACCTCAAGCTTAATTATGTCCGGGTAAAATTATGCGGCGTACGATGAATAGCTTTTGACAACACCCAACATGTTGAAGGTGTGGATAAAACGAATTTGAATAGAGACCAAGAGGGGACTGTTTTTCGGTTTTTTTGGGCGAGAATTGACGGTTTTAGAGGCTCCCAGGGCAAGTTTCTAGCCATATCCACCTTGATTTTATGACCAAAATCCAGGATTGTGACATACTGTGTCCACAATTTTGACAGTGGCATGAGGGGTGCTTTTTGCAGACCTGAGCCTGCGGGCCGGAATGGGAACCGCAGATTGCCGTAAGATGATCGCCCAATTAAATCGAATTTTGCGCTTGGTGGCCGCCCGGGTGAACCTGGGATGTCCGGCGAATTCCGTTTTCCTGGGGCGCGGCAGGGTGCTCAGTTCGGTGTTGGCGATTTGGATGGCTGCGGTGCTGGCGGTCAGCGCCGCTCCGGTGGCTCCGGAAAAAGCGGCGGTAGCGGTGCGGGGTTGGCTCAAAGCCGAAGTTCAACCGTTGGGTGAAGCTGCCAGCCAAAAGGTGGGTGCGGTGCAAACCTTTCGCAATTCCGCTGGCCTCCCGCTTTACCATGTCGTCGCTTTGGAGCCGGCCGGTTTCGTGATTGTCGCCGCCGATGACGCCTTGGAGCCGATCATCGCTTTCAGCCCGCTCGGCCAATTCGATGCTTCCCCCAGCAACCCGCTCGGCGCCTTGGTGAGCCAGGATTTGCCACAACGCCTAGCCAATGTGCGCGCTTCCTCCGGTGCCAGCCGTTTTAGCGCGAAATGGAATCGCTTGAACGCCGCCGGGGGCATGGCCCGCGCCAGCGTGGTTACTTCCGCTTCCAGCGTCGTTTCGGATGTGCGCGTGGCGCCGTTGCTGTCCACCCGCTGGGGGCAAGCCACGGCTTACGAGGCACGCCAGCTGGCTTGCTACAACTACTTCACCCCTCCTTACCCGGCCGGCACGGTCAGCAATTACGCGGCCGGTTGCGTGGCCACCGCGATGGCGCAGCTCATGCGCTACTGGCAATATCCCACGGCGGGCGTGGGCACGAACGCTTTCAACATCGAGGTTAACGGCGTGCCGCAAGCGCGCGCACTGCGCGGCGGGGACGGCTTGGGTGGCGCTTACGACTGGGCCAGCATGCCCGAAATGATGGGATTCACGCCGGCGCTCGCGCAACGCCAAGCGATCGGCGCGTTGACCCATGATGCTGGGGTGGCCGCCCACATGGCTTACACGGCGGACGCTTCCGGCGCGTATCCGGACGCCGCGAAAAACGCGCTCCTCAACGTGTTCCAATATTCCCGCGCCATCTGCGGCATCCCGAACTCGGGCGCCAGTTTAATGACGGGAATCGAAGCCATGGTAAACGCCAATCTCGACGCCGGCTGCCCGGTGCTCCTCGGCATTTCCGGCCTGGCCGGCGGCCATTCCATCGTGTGCGACGGTTACGGCTACAGTCTGGCGACGCTTTACCACCACCTCAATCTCGGTTGGAACGGCCTCAATGATGCCTGGTATGCGTTGCCCACAGTGAACACCGCGGGTGGCTACTCCTTCACCGCCGTGAACAGCTGCATTTACAATGTGTTTCCGAGTGGCGCGGGCGAAATTATCAGTGGCCGGGTGTTGGGCCCTTCCGGGACGGCCCTAGCGGGCGCCACCGTCACGGCGACCATTACGGACGGCGAAGCTTATGCCACCACCGCTAATGCTCAAGGCATCTACGCCTTCGCGGGCGTGCCTTCCGCCACGCGGTTCACGATTACCGTGGACGCCGCCGGTTACGCCCGGCAAACGGCTGTGTGCGCCACAGGCACCTCAGTCGACGGCCAAGTGTTGAGCGGCAACTGCTGGGGGCTTGATTTTGTGCTCGGGGCCGCGAGCGTGACGGGGGTCGATCATTTCGCCTGGAGCCCGATCGCGGCGCAAACGGTGGGCGCGCCTTTTGCCGCCACCTTAACGGCCCAGGATGCCAGCGGCGCGACGGTGGATGGTTTTTCCGGCACCGTGAGTTTGAGCGCCGTTTCCCAAACCGCCGGGCTCACTTTGAACCCGAGCGTCACGGCGCATTTCACCAATGGCGTCTGGACGGGAGCTTTGACGGTTGGCCAAACGGCCGAGGCCGTGACTCTGTTAGCTTGTGATGCGGATGGCCACCAGGGCACCAGCGCAACGTTCCCGGTAACTGTGGTGGTTGAGATGGCCGAATTAACGGTTCTTGCCAGCCCCGCCGATGGCGGCACGGTGACTGGCGGCGGCACGTTTGAAGTGGGCAGCGAGCACGTGATTGCGGCCACGGCTAATCCGGGCTGGGGTTTCAGCCGCTGGCAAGACGGCAACACCGAGAATCCGCGCGCCATCGTGCTGGCGGCTGACGGGGCCACTTATACCGCGACTTTCACGAACCAAAACGTGCCGGTTATCACCGCCCAACCCCAGAGCGAAACGGTGCTGGTGGGCGAAACCGCCACCTTGAGCGTGTCCGTGGCTAACGAGGCCGGCACGCCGTACGCGTTTTACTGGTACAAGCAAGGGGCGATGGTTAAATCTTCCATCGGCACGACGTCGTCCACTTTTCGCATCGCCAAAAGCCAGGAGGCCAACAGTGGTGCTTACTACGTCAAGGTGTGCAATCTGCAAGCGGGGACTTCCACGCAAAGCGATGCCGCGACCCTGAAAGTGGTCACCACGCTCCAGCCCGGCACAGATACCACCAGCGCCAGCGTTCCTTGCACTTTGGGGGTGCCGAAGGCATTGCCCAACGGCCAGGTTGAGTTGACGATCTCGGGCGCGCAAAACACCGCCTACGAGATTCAGGCGTCTGGCGATCTCAAAAATTGGGCCACGGTTAACACGGTGACGCTTTCGGCCACTTCGCAAACCATAACGTTGGCTGCCCCTGGCTCCGCTAGTTTCTATCGTGCCCATCGCGTTCCGTAAACGGAAAGCGCGACCGCGTTTGAACGGGCTCACTTCGCGCTGTAGGCAATGCCCGTGCGGTCCAATCTTTCCCGAGTGAGCACCGCCATCAGCGCGTAGTAATTATCCACCAAAAAGCCCTCGTAACCCCAGGGCGTGCCGTCCCAGGCCTTCCAATCGTTGCTCATGCCATTGGCGCCTTGGCCTTCGAACTGGCCTTTGGCGAAAGCATCCAGCAGGGGCAGCAACATGCGATCCGCTTCGGCGCCTTGATTCAAGTCGTATTGCGCCGCCAGCGTGAAATAGGCAAAGCACGCCGTGGCCCCGCCGTTTTCGTAGATTTGGAAGGCGTCGGAATTATCCTCTTTTTCGCCGCCGCCCCAGCGTTTTTCCCGATGCACGTAATCCCGGCGGGCCACGGGCACGAGGTTGCCAGGCAGGCCGAGATCAAAGCGCTTATAGCCCACCTGGTTCATTTTGGCGCGCAGTTGATCGAGGATGGCCAGGGCGTTGTCTTTCGGCACCAGGCCATAGTGGATGGCCGCGCCGTTGACGAAGAGGAAATGGTAATCGTGCAACTGGCCGTCGGCGCTTTTCCAGCCGGCCAGCACGCCGCTGGCGGTATGGTAAAACGTGGGGAAATAGGCCCGGCGCAACTTGGCGGCGGCCGCTTGGTAACGTTGGGCGTCCAGCTCGTTGCCCGCATGCTGGGCCAGCATTTCCATGCCGCGCAGGGCGCGATACGCCAGGGCGTTGCCGTAGGCGTCTTCATGGCCGAAACCAATCGTGTCCCACCAATTGGCCGGGCGCAGACTGGCGTTGGCGGCCCAGGAGTTCGTGTTCCCGCTGCGCGGATATGCGAACAGCCCGTTGCCGTCGCGGTCCATGGCCAGGAGCGCGTCGGCCCACGCCTTGAGGCCGCCGTAGCGCTTTTCGAGCCACATGCCGTCTTGGGTGCCGGAGACATAGTCCGCCGCAGAGATCAACAGGGAAGGGTAAGTGTCTAGGAACGGGGGATCTTGTGAGGGCTGGTTGTGGCTGCCATCAAAAGAAACCCAGCCGGGCATGCCGTAACCCGCGAAGCCGTCCAGATAGCGGTCCAGGGATTGGCGCACCAGGTCGAGTGCCGTTAAGCCTTCGGCCAAGGGCGGGGTGTAGCGGGCCATATCGGCGTATTTGTAAAGGCAGAAGGCGCAGGCGTCGCTGCCCGCGTGATTCGCGAGCACGCCCAGGCGAGGGTTGAATTGGAAAATGTTCAGCCAATTCTTGCGGAAACCGTCGAATCGGGAGTCCTTGTCGAGTTTGCCCAGCGAGGGATAAATGGCGGTGACTTCCCAGCGATAGTCGATGACCGGTTGCGTGGCGGTGGCGGCGGGAAACGTCAGCCGCACGTAGCCGCCCTGGGAACGGCGAGCGTCGTATTTCACCGGAATGTCCACGTTGCCTTCCGCCACGGTGATCCGGTAAGAGCCTTGGCTGGGAAAGTGCAGCACGGCGGGCAGGCGGATCATGGCGTTTTCGTCCTGCTTGCCCAGCAGTGTGACATGGCAGCGGCTGGGATCGAACTCCAGCACCAGCGGATCGGGCTTTTCTTCCGGACTCCATTGGGTGAGCAAGCGCAGTTGGCGGTCCGTGGCCTCAAAGCGCCAGCCCGCCGGGATTTTGCGCAACGTGGAGGCGCGGCGGTACTCGATGCCCGCGCTGCCGGCGGGGATGGCTTCGTAGGCCTGGGCCGTCCGAGCCGCAGCGCGCAGGGCGTTGGGGCGCATCTGGCCGTTGCCCAGGCTGTCCAAGGTGATCGCCACAAAGGACGGCTGTTTCAGCGACCACTGCACCGCTTGGAAGGGGGAGGTGACTTGCAGGACCTCTCCCGTTTGCGTGATTTTTGGCGCGGCGGCCCAGGTATGCGGTGCCAGCCACAAACCGAGGCTGCCCCAAAGGAAGAGCTGAGCCCAAGGGCGAAGAGTTTTGTTCATAAGCAGGCGGGCCAGGGTTGGACGGTCGAAATTCGGCCGCGTTTTTTCATGGCTCAAGGGTGATGGCGATTAAAAACGGCGCCGCGCTCGCGTCTTTGGAGACGAAATCGATGGTTTCGATGCGCGCTTCCGGCAGCGGATTATCCCACGCGGTTTCGTATAAGCCGATGTCGGCGTTGGCCCGGTTGCGGCCGCCCCACACTTGGTTGGCGTTGGAACGCTGGCCGGGCGGGCCGGGCTGGCCCAGCACATGGCTGGGGGTGTGCCAATCTAACACGTCCTCACCGTAAGTAATGGGTATGACTCGCGTTTCTCCATTGGCGTAATGTACCACATAGCTGCCGATGCGTTCGCCGATCTTTGCGGGCCAGCAGCAGCCGTGCAAAAAGTGGAGCCGCCGGGCCTTTTGCTCCACCGCGATTCCGGCCGCTTGATTGGGATAGCGCCGGCCGCCTTGCTGGCTGAGTTGGGCGCCGCTCAATTGGACCAATCCGCGCACGTCGAACATGGAGCCCGCCAGGTAAAGCAAGCCTTGGGGCAGGCAGCCGAAATCATTGCCCGCCGTGCCGGCGTGCCAGGGCTCGCGCAAAGAGGCGTTGTAAAACGAGCTAAGGTCCAGCAGATGAACGGGCGTTTCCGCGAAACGCGGCGGAATCTCGCTCTGCACCTGGTTGCGGTAAATCAGCTCGATATCCAGATTTTTCTCCGCCTGACCCATCGCCGCCACGCGCTTGGCGCCTTCGGGCGGAGCGAAGCGGAACACGCTGGGAGGGATGTTCGGGTTCCAGCGGTACACGCCCATTTTCAGGGCGAGTTTGACGCTTTGCGGCGGGGCTTGGGTGGGGTACATCACCAAGTGCGAGGCCCAGCGGGTCACATCCAATTCAAGGCGCGAGATGGCCCCGCTATCCGGATGCACCCAGAGTGAGATCGGTGCCTTGTGGCCGGCGGCATGAGCGGTGGCGATCCAGCCTACGTTGGTTAGAAATTCACCGATATCATACTCGCCGCGCAGCAACACGCCCGGCCCGCGCGAACTGCCCTCGCCTGGCTTCGAAAACGATTCGGTGAGGTTGGCGGGCGCCAGGTTGGTCAGGTGCCGCAGAAACCACAGCCGGAATAGCGGCGCCACCCCCAGCGGGCCGCAAGCGCCCTCCAGGGAAGGGTTGAACAGCGATTGATCCCAGCTGGCCGGGGCGGCGTTGGTGGTGTATTCGCCCGCGCCATTTTCGCAAAGCCAGAACGTCCGGCCATCGCTGCCGCATTCCACTTCCGCCCGGCCGCCCGCGCCTGTGCTGTTAAAGGTGAGTTTCCACTGGCCTGGCTTGGCAAATTGCAGGTAGCCCGAGGCGGTGGCCCGGATATCCCGGCCGGCATGTTTGACGGTGATGATGGACTCGTAACGGTCCTGGTAACTGCGGGCCGAGTTCCAAGCATGATGGATGCGCTGGTACAGCGCCTGGGCGTCCTGTTTCACCGGCGGGCGGTGGCAGGAGAAGTACTGGGCTTGGACCACATACAGGATGAACGCGATCGCCACCCCGCGCCACAGGCCTTTGCGGAAGGCGCCTTTCTGCCGCCGCACCTCGGCGCCGGGCAGATTGGCTTTGGCCCAGTCGCGGTCGAAAACGGTGGCGTAAATCCGGTTGCGCGATTCCAGCCGGCCTTTCACCACCCGGACAATGCCCGCCAAGCGCAAGATGCTCACCAGCGGGTTGGATTCATCATCCGGCACCGCCTTGCCTTGCAGCACGCGCGCGTACATGGCCAGCAGCGCGCCGAGGTCCGATTCGCTGCGCAACAGGCGGTCGCGCACGAACAGCAGATTATCGTCCCGCTCCCGGGCGCGCGGGGAAAGGAACATCTCCTGGCAGATCCGGTCCACGTCCGCCGGGGTGTGAGCGCTGGCGTCCTGGGAAACGGCCTGGCACAGGCGCTGGGTCAGGTAAGGATGCCCGTGGGTCCAGTGCAATACCCGGAGCAGCAACGTTTCGGCGGCGGCGGGACCGCCGGGTTTGGCGGCAAAACCACCGATCAATGGCAGGGCTTCCCCGGGGGTGAAATCATTCAGCTCGATGCGATGGCCGATGTTGAACGGCGTCAGGCGCGTGTCGCGGATCAAATCCGTCGGCGTCGCCACGCCCAGCAGGCAAAACGAGAGCCGCGCGTAAGCGGGATCGTGGCTGCGGCGGTTGTGGCATTCGCGGATCGCGGCGAAAAACTCGTCGGTCGAGAAGGGCAGGCTGCGCACGATGTCGATTTCGTCGACGAAGATGATGACTTGGCCGGGGCGGCTGGGAAGGACGATTTTTTCCAGCGCGCTGGCCCAGCGTTGCAAGGGGCCCCATTCGGTGTGCGCGCGCCAGAAATCGAGCAACTCATCCTCCAAATCCAACTGCTGGCCCAGGCGGGCCATGAGGCCGTCGTACCATTGTTCGGCGGTCAAGTTCTGGCCGATGGCCGTCAAATCTAGCACGGCCACGTGCTGTTTATCCTGGCGCAACCGGCGCACCGTGCGGACCATGAGCGAGGATTTGCCCATTTGCCGCGAGGTGAGCACATAGCAGAAATCCCCCTGGCGCAGACCCTCGTAAAGTTCTTTGTCGGCCTGGCGCTCCACGTAACAGGGCGCGTCCAGGCGCAAGGTGCCGCCGGTGATGTAAAACGCCGGTGTCTTCGGGTCCGGGTTTTGGGGGGTAGAGTTCATGGCCTGCGGGCCGCGCGCCCTCACGGGGGCCAGTAGTGGTGCCTCACGCGCCCAGATGCCGTTTCAGATACATGGCATAGAGCCGGCAACGGGGGCGGGCGTCCGCCGGAGTATTGCCCACAATCACGCCCGCGCTGCGCAAGCGGTAAAAGCTCTCCGGGGTGGGACAAGGTTCGCCCCGCAAAACGCCCACCATGATGTCCGCCAAGGCTTGGTCTTTGGCTAGCAACACCAGGATGCGCCGCAAGTGGTCGCCGAAAAAGCCCTCGTCGCGGGGGGCGAGGCTTTCGAAGGTTTCGAGCGAGACTTTGTTGACGGTCAACTCGTGGAGCCCGCGCCGCACCAGGTACGGATGGCCGCCAATCAAATGGGTGAACCGGTTTTGCTCCGTGTCGTTCTTCAGGGGGTGGCCGTAGCGGCGGTTCATTTCGGCGGCTTGCAGCGGGGTGAAATCCTCCACCGCCAGCCGGGTGCCGACGTTGAAGGGCGATTGGTTCATGTCCGAAATAAACAGGTGCGCCTCGGTGGCGTAAGCGATCGTGAGCGTCAACCCCGCCCACGGGCAGCCGGGATCAAGCGCCCGCTCATTGTGCCAGGAACGGAATAGTCCAAAAACTTCGCTGCCGAAGCTGGAGCCGAACAAACGGTCCACTTCGTCGAGACCCCAAATCAGCGGGGCGTCCAAAGCGGCCAGCACTTCGCGCCGGAGGTAGCGTTCAAAATTCACGTTCGGCCCGCGCTTTTCGTCCCAGGTTTCGGACGGCAGTTTGGCGAGGTTCAATTGGTCCGCCAGCGACTCCGCCAAAGTCAGGTAAAAGGCGTTCACGTTTTCCAACTGCGCCACGTTGAGCTTTTGGAAATCGGAGAAAGCCACGCGCATGCCCTGGCTGCGAGCGTGGGCCAGGCCGCGGGCGAGCAGGGAGGTTTTGCCCATTTGGCGCGCGCCCTTGATCAGCACGATGCTGTCCTTGCGGTCGACGGCGGCCAGCAACTCGCTGTCGCTGGGGCGGGGTAGGTAAAATTCCGATTGCAGCGGCACCGCGCCGCCGACGGATTCGAGCACCACGGGCAGGGATGCCGGGCGCGCAGGGGCCGGGGCTGGCTTGGGTGCGGGGGGCGCCGGCGTGAACCGCTGGCCCTTGGCGGGCGCGGTGGCGGCCACCGGTTCGGCCGCGGGCAAATGGCGCAACGCGTCGGCCAGTTCGGCGATCACTCCTTCGTCGTCGTTTTCACTTTCCCAAAGCTGGTATTGGATGGGGTCGAGGATGCCCGCCATCGGCTCGGTCAGGGGGCCGGTGTAATTGACCCGGATGGGCAGCAGCCGGGGGCGTCCCTGGCGCGCGGCGGCGGCTTCGCGGGCGATTTCCAATTCGCACCCCAGCATTTCGCTGGCGGCGGCTTCGGCGGAAACAAGGGGGATCAGGGCGTCCGCCTGGCGGATTTCGCGCTCGATCTCCTTGGCCCACTCGACGCCGAGGGTGAGGTGGCGGTCGATGAACACCGCGCAACCTTGTTGGCTCAGGCGATCGGCGATCAGCCGCATCAAGGATTCATCGGGTTGCGCGCTCCGCTTGTAGACGATCACCACCCGCAACGGAGCGCCTCCCTGGGCGGCACCGGAATTTTCCTGGTTTGCCTGCATAAGATAATGGTTCGCGGTCAGTACCTTATTTGTACGGGGCGGCAGAGGTGGGCGCAAGCGTGTTTTGCCAAGTTCGGCACTGGCCAGCCCAAAAAAGTGTGTTGCAAACCGCGCGCGGGAAAGCATCTTTATAGGCTATGTTGATTAAACGTATATGGCTGATCGTTCTGCTCGGGTGCGCGGGCTTGGCCGGGCGCATCCAGGCGGATGTTTTGGTCCGGTGCCACACCCCGATCGGGGACATGGACATCCAGTTGTTCAACAACGACAAGCCGGTGACGGTGAGCAATTTCGTCAAATACGTGCGCCATGGCTATTACAACACGGAGTTTCTGCATCGGTGCGTGCCGGGGTTTGTGGTGCAGGGTGGGGGTTATATGGTGACCAACACCACTTTGCCGGATGGCATTTCCACCTTGTTTTACGTGCCCAGCTTCGGATACATCACCAACGAGTTCAGTGTAGGCCGGAAAATCAGCAACACCTATGGCACGCTGGCCATGGCTAAGGTTGGCACTAATCCCAACTCCGCCTCCTCACAGTGGTTCTTTAACCTGGCGGATAATTCGGGCAATTTAGATGTTCAGAATGGCGGCTTCACCGTTTTTGGCCGGGTGATCGGTGGCACCAATGTGCTCGATAAATTCAACCATCTGGCTGATAACGGCTGCGGCATTGTGAATTTGGCCGCCTGGTATTCCTGGGCCACGGATTTCAAAACCTTGCCCATGACGCGGCCCGCCACGAGCATTCCGGCATATACGGATTTGTTTTACACCACGTTCGAATTGCTGGAGGCCAAAATCAGCGTTAATACGCTGGGGGAACGATTGGTGGCCTGGTCGAGTGTGAGCAATAAAGTGAACGTGATCGAAAGCGCGGACTCCTTGCCGCCCGTGTGGACGACTCTTTATTCCACTTTTGGCACGGGTGAAAAGATGACTTTCACGGATTCGCAGACAGGCGTGGCGCGCCGGTTTTACCGGGTCAAAATCAATTATTAATCGGGACTGAGGGAAATGATATGTTGAAAAGCCTTGTGGAATGGTACATGGGAGCCTTGGAATCCGGGGGCTACCCCTTGATTGCATTGCTGATGGCGGCGGAAAGCTCCATCATTCCGCTGCCCAGCGAATTCGTGATCCCCCCGGCGGCGCATTTGGCGCACACCCGGGGGACGTTCAGCATGTTCGGCATTGTGCTGGCGGGCACCATCGGTTCGTGGATCGGGGCCACCGCCATGTATTGGGGGGCGCGCTGGGCGGGCCGGCCGCTGGTGTTGCGCTATGGCAAGCATTTCTTCATTAGCCCGGAAAAAGTGGCGGGCGCCGAACGCTGGGCCGCGCGGTTCGGCTCGCCGGGGATTTTCATTTCGCGCTTGCTGCCGGTGGTGCGCCATTTGATTGGCCTGCCCGCGGGCATCGTGCGCATGGACTATTGGAAATACTCTATCTATACTGTGGTGGGCTCGGCGATTTGGACCGGGGTGTTGTGTTGGATTGGCGTGGTCGCCGGGCAAGACGCCAAGTTGCTGGCCATGGAGACGCATCGCGTTTCCTTGTGGCTGGGCGGAGCGGTTGCCATTTTGGGCGCGATGTACTATTTCATGGTGCATCGCTACATGAAGAAGTAAACCGGTTTTGGCCGGGAACGCAATGAGCGCGCGCAGGCCCGTATGGCCACTGCCGCGCACAGCCTATGATCGATCATAACCTGTACGTTGCCGCGTATCGCTGGATGCTGCTCGCGCGGTTGCTGGACGATAAATTCGCCAGCCTGTACCGCGGGGGCAAAATCCATGGCGGCGTCTTTTTGGGCCGCGGCCAGGAAGCCCTGAGCGTGGCGTCGGGCCTGGCTTTGAAGCCGGGCGATGTTTTCGCGCCCTTGATCCGCGACGCCGCTGGCCGGCTGGCGTTCGGCGAGACCGTGCTCGACGCCGTGCGCACTTACCTCGGCTCGCCCCTCGGCCCCATGCGCGCGCGCGATGGCAATGTGCATCGCGGCCGGCCCCAGCAGGGCATCCTCCCGATGCTCAGCCATCTGGGGGCGATGACCTCCATGGTGAACGGCATTTTGTTCGCCCGCCGCCTGCGCGGAGAGACCGGCTCCATCGGTTTGGCGTGTTTGGGCGATGGCGCCACCTCTACCGGCGCGTTTCATGAAAGCTTGAACCAAGCCGCCGTGGAAAAGTTGCCGCTCATTTTGGTGATCGCCAACAATCAATACGCTTATTCGACGCCCAACGACCGCCAGTTCGCTTGCGCGCGCCTGACGGATAAAGCGGTCGGCTACGGCGTCGCCGCGCATGAGGCCGATGGCACTTGCCTGGCCGAATGTTTGGAAGTTCTGCAACGCGCGGCGACGGCGGCCCGCGCCGGGGGCGGCCCGCAATTAGTGGTGGCTTCGCTCTTGCGCTTGTGCGGCCACGGCGAACACGATGACGCCAAATATGTCGAGTCGCACCTGCGCCACAGCCCGCTGGGCCAGGATTGCCTGAAATTGGCCGAAAAACACCTTTTAGCGCAAGGTTGGGCCACGGCGAAAGATCTCAGCCATTGGCGCAAAGAAGCCGTGCGCGAAATCGAGTCCACGCTGGTGATCGTCCAACGCGAACCGTTGCCCGATCCTTATGCCGAAAACTGGCAGGCCCTTTCCGAAACGCATTTGTGCGAGCTGCAAAACAACGCCCATGAGGCCCGGCCATGATTACCTATCTTGATGCCATTCGCGCCGCCATGGCCAAAGCCTTGGCCGACGATCCCCGCGTGTTTCTTTACGGGCAGGACATCGGCAAGTTTGGCGGGGCGTTTAAAGCCACGAAAAACCTGGCCAAGGAATTTCCCGGGCGGGTCATCGACGCGCCCATCAGCGAAGACGCCATGGCGGGCCTGGCGGTTGGCGCGACCATTGAGGGCATGCGCCCGGTGATCGAAATCCAATTCGCGGATTTTTCCACGGTCGCTTTCAATCAGATCGTGAACCAGGCGGCGACGCTCTTTTGGCGCACGGGCACGCCTTGCCCGATGGTGGTCCGTCTGCCCTCCGGCGGCACCTCCGGCAGCGGGCCCTTCCATAGCCAGAGTTTGGAGGCGCTTTACGCCACGTATCCCGGCTTGGTGGTGATGACCCCCGCCACGGTGGAAGACGCTTACGGCATGCTGCTCGAAGCCATCGCGCTGGACGATCCCGTGGTGTTTTGCGAACACAAATTCCTGTACTACCATTTGAAGGCGGAGAAATTGCCGGACACCGCGCTGCCCACGGGCAAGGCGCGCATCGCCCGCCAGGGGCGCGACCTCACGGTGGTCACCTACAGCGCCATGGTGCATGAGGCCTTGGCTGCCGCCGAGGAATTAGCCGCCGAAAAACGTGAGTTGGAAATCGTCGATTTGCGCTCCGTGAAACCTCTGGACACGGATACGGTCATCGCCTCCGTGGCTCGCACGGGCCGGTTGTTGTGCGTGAGCGAAGCGTGGCCGTGGGGCGGGGTGGCCGCCGAAGTGATCGCGCGCGTCGCCGCCGAAGGGTTTGATTTGCTGGACGCCCCGCCGCGCCGGCTAACGTCCAAGGACACTCCTGTGCCGTATCACCCGAACCTGTGGGCCGCCCATCGCCCGACTTCGCGGACGATCGTCGCGGCGGCCCGCGACTTGTTGCGCCAATAAGCTTATGCCTCGCGTTCCCATCATCATGCCGCAGTTGGGCGAGTCCATCGCCGAGGCGGCCATTACCCAAATATTAATCAAGGTGGGCGAGACGGTGGCCGCCGATCAAGAGGTCATTGTCGTCGAAACCAACAAGGCCACCATGAGCGTGCCGGCCCCGTGCGCGGGCGTCGTGTGCGCGATCACCGCCGAGCTGGGCCAGAGTTACCCGGTGGAGGCGGCGCTGGCGATGATCGAAGCGGCGCCCGAGGAAGCGGCGCGTTTGGGCTTGGACGCCGGCAACGGCAACGGCAAAGCACCACCCACCGTGGGCGGCCCCGCCAACACGTATGGCGCCATGGAGAATCACGGCCAGCAGCGCCAGGTGGAACCGCGCGTGCGCGGCTTGCCCGTGCCGGCCCACGCGGCGGGCGCGAGCTATATGTCGCCCCGGCTCAAGGCGCGCATGCAAGAATTGGGCTTGCACGCGGCGGACCTCGCGGGCGTCGCCGGCAGCGGCGCGGGCGGGCGCGTGACCATCGAGGATTTCGAAAAATTCATCGCGCACATCGAGCAGAGCAAGCTGACGCCGGCCTCCTCCATGCGCATCGCCGTGGCCGACGCCATGCGCCGCAGTTGGACGCGCCCCATCGCCACCGTGGGCCTGCCCGTGTGCATGGACGCCGTGCTCGCGCATCGCCGTTCGGTGACGCCGAAGCCCGGGCCCACATTGTACGCGTTGCGCGCCCTGGCGCTGGCCTTGGCGGAGAATAGCGCCGCCGCCGGGCGCTTGGTGGGCTCGCATATCGTTCACCCGCAAGCCATCGATATCGGCTTCGCGGTCGAAGCGGAAGACGGCGTGCTGGTGCCCGTCTTGCGCCAAGCCAATCAAAAACCCCTGCGGGAAATGGTCGCCAAATACGAAGAGCTGGTCGCCATGGCCCGGCAGCGGCAATTGCCGGTGGACGCCACGGGCGGTTCCATCGCCACTGTCACCAATTTCGGCAGCTTCGGCCTGACTTGGGCCACGCCGATTCCGCTGCCCGAACAGAACCTCGTGCTCGGCCTGGGCGCGGGAAAATTGGCTCCGCAATGGGACGCCAAAAAAGGGCAGTTCGTGCCCGTGACCGAGGCGGGGTTAACGCTGAGCTTCGACCACCGGGTCCTTGACGGCGGCGCCGCAGGGCGTTTGCTAACGCGCGTGGCGGCGTTGATGAACGAGCCGGAAAAATTGTAGCCGCCGGCGGACGCCTTTAGGGATTGCGGTGGTATGGTTTTGGCACCTTTGCGGAACCCTAACCCCAGGTGGCTGGCTTGCATTCAAAAGTAATCGTGCTAATGTTTATTGTTAGAAAAAATAAACAACGGTGTGTCTTGCTTAATGAATCCAACACTAGATACCGCAACCAAGGCTGTTCCGGCGCAGCATTCGAACAGCTCCAATACTCCCACTTCGCCCCAAGTTCCCACGCCGGAGCGATTAATGCAATTGGCGTGGGGGTACGCGCCGCCGTTGATTCTGGGCACCGCCCTTAAGCTGCGGGTGTTTGACGCTTTGGATGGCGCTCCCGCCACTGTGGAAGAGTTGTCGGCTCGCACCGGGGCCTCCGCGCGCGGATTGTCCGCCATCTTGGATGCCCTGACTGGTCTGGAATTTCTCGTCAAGCGCAATGGCCAATATGCGTTGACGCTCGAGAGCGCCGCTTTCTTGGTGTCCACCAAACCCGCGTTTTTTGGCCACTTCTTCACCCACACCGTGGATCAAGTCATGACTGGCTGGCTGCAATTGCCCGAAGTGGTGCGCTCGGGCCGCCCCGCGACCAGCGTGAATCAGCAAGATCAAGGCGCGGAATTTTTCGCCAAATTTGTGGAGGCGCTATTCCCGATGAGTTTCCGCGCGGCCACCTTGGCGGGAGAACACTTGAAATTAGCCGAAGCCGCCACACCGGTCAGCGTGCTGGACGTGGGCGCGGGCTCCGGCGTCTGGGGCATCGCCCTGGCGCAGCTTTCGCCGCAGGTGCGCGTGCGCGCGGTGGATTGGCCGCGCGTGCTGGAAGTCACCCGCAGCATGGCGGCGCGCCATCAGGTGATCGACCGGTTTTCGTTTGTTCCGGGCGATTTGCGCGAAGCCGATTTTGGGACGAGCCACCAGGTGGCGACGATCGGCCACATCTTGCATAGTGAAGGCCCCGAGCGCAGCCGCCAATTGTTGCGGCGGGTGTTCGACGCCTTGGCCCCTGGGGGCACGGTGGTAATTAGTGAATTCGTGCCCAACGAAGATCGTTCCGGCCCGCCCGGGCCGCTGATCTTTGCGGTCAATATGATCGTGCACACCGAGCACGGCAACACGTTCTCGTTCGCCGAAATTAGCGCCTGGCTGCAAGAAGCCGGTTTCCGTGATTGCCGCCAATTGGAAGCCCCCGCCCCGTCGCCGCTCATCCTGGCGACCAAACCTTAATCCCGGCCCGCAGAAGTAATCAGGGACGATCGGAGCTGATCCGGTCGTCCTTGTTTTTTTACCGAGAAGTTGTTCGGATCGCGCTCATTCATAATTCTGAGTTATTTCTTGTTCGGGATTGAAATTCTGGCTACGAAGACAACAGTTGAATGCGAATCACTATTCAAACTGAAAACCTCGTATGTGGTTAAACCTTTATGGGTATCTGGAAGGGGATAGCTTGTAACCGGAAGCAAGCGTCGCTATACATTTCACTAGCAGCGATATTGTGTGGCTGGCTCTATGCCGCTCTGACATTGCCCAGTGGTCGAGGAATAGCTCAATGGACATCTTGGCACTTGTTTCGTTCAGTTCTAGTCGGCGCCCTAGTCCATTGGTTTATGCTTTACGGATTGCTTAGATTCGGGGACGAGGGATTTGAAAGCCTCGGTTTGAGCCAGGAAAAATGGAAGAAGAGTCTTTTGCCCGGTATGCTTTTTGGGGTGGGAATTTTCGTATTGGTTGGGTTGTTGTTGGGTCCGTTTTTAAGATGGAGCCTGCCTCACGTCAACCAACCATCTTTGCTTCACTGGTTTCAAGGGCCGCTTGCAGTGCCATTATGGCTGTTTTTGTGCGCTGTCTCAGGGCCAACTGAAGAGTCGGCTCGGGTCTTCATTCTGACTCGGTTAGAGAGACAATGGCTGTCGAAAGGCCTCATGGCAGGGTTGATTCTATCGTCGTTCATGTTCGGATTGAACCATATCTACTCCGGACCCATTGGTGCGCTCTCCAGCGGGATGAATGGCTTGCTCTTTGGGTTGGTTTACCTTAGGCGGAGATCGTGCTGGGAGGCAGCGATTGCTCATTCAACAGTAAATTTAATAGGTTCTAGCTTAATGTTGTTCGGGGCAATTTAGGTGTTTGCTGTAAAAATCTCCTGGTTTCGTCTCGCGTGGACGAACCCTCATTACCCGCACTCTTGCCGAGTGCGCAAAAAGTCCCGCCCGGAAACGGCCTAATTTCGTTTCGCGCGCCAGTGCCGCAAGCATTAGAAAAATGGATGTATATTAATCAAATTAATAAAATCAACCTATTTAGTGTGTCATTTTAGGCTGGCAGGGTCCGGCCGCCTCGGGTAAATAGGATCATCCAATTCCCAAAGGAATATCATGATAATAGTCCAATCGTATCCGGTGGCGGTGGCAATGTGTGTCATCACCATGTTGTGTTGGGGGTCCTGGGCCAACACGCAAAAACTGGCCAGCAAAGAATGGCGGTTTCAATTGTTTTACTGGGATTACGCCATCGGCGTGCTGCTGCTCTCGCTGTTGCTGGCGTTCACGATGGGCAGTTCCGGCCCGGCGGGGCGCGGGTTTCTGGCGGATTTAGGTCAAGCCGACACGCAGTGGCTGGGGTCGGCGTTTTTAGGCGGGGTTATCTTCAATCTTTCCAACATTCTCCTGGTGGCGGCCATCGATATCGCGGGCTTAGCCGTGGCGTTTCCGGTCGGCGTAGGACTGGCGCTGGTA
>MTLE01001023.1_pt3 | contig 19586 bp, 21 predicted proteins | sample 1982461 | NCBI WGS metagenome assembly MTLE01 (sample SAMN05712605, study PRJNA340218) | biofilm metagenome | isolation source: sample SPL anode biofilm adapted to -200 mV | place: USA | collected 2012-02-03
TGGAGCCTTCTTTACTTTTAGCAACTGCTATTTTACTGCTTCGGTCATTTCTTTGGCGTACTCATAGACTGGTCCTACGCAGTCATCACCGTATTTTTCAATAATTTTTACTATCGCACTGCCCACAATTGCACCATCGCTCAATGCAGCCATTTCTTTCGCCTGCTGTGGTGTCGAAATACCGAAACCTACAGCTACCGGTTTATCACTTGCTTCTCTGATTTTCTTCACAATGGCGCCGATATCAGTAGTTATATTACTGCGAACGCCGGTAACGCCGAGAGATGATACCAGATAAATATAGCCCATAGCTTCCTTGGCTATCATCTGAATCCGCTGGTCGGAAGTCGGTGCAATCAAGGAAATCAAATCAACGCCGTACTTTCTGCAATAATCAACCAGTTCACTTTTTTCCTCGAAAGGCACGTCAGGCACTATAACGCCATCAACGCCAACTTCCTGGCATTTGGCAAAAAATTTATCACGGCCATAGGTGAAGATTGGATTAACATAGGTAAGGAAAACAATCGGCACCTGCGAAGTTTTTCTTAAATCAGCCAGCATGTCAAAAATCTTATCAGTAGTACAGCCGCCGGCTAAAGCTCTGATGTTAGCTCTTTGGATTACTTCCCCTTCTGCTACGGGGTCAGAAAAAGGTATGCCTATTTCGACAATCGCAGAGCCAGCCTTCTCCAGTGCCAGAATAAGTTCTTTCGTCTTTGCCAGCGACGGGTCACCGGCCGTCACGAAAGAAATGAATGCCTTTGGATTATCTTGAAAAGCCTTAGCGATTTTACTCATGAAGATCAACCCCCATATACCTGGCAATAGCTGCCACGTCTTTATCTCCCCTGCCGGAAAGGTTAATTACGATTATCTTATCCTTGTCCATAGTCGGAGCAAGCTTCATAGCATAAGCAACCGCATGGGCGCTTTCAATTGCTGGAATGATACCTTCTGTTTTCGAAAGATAGCTGAAGGCAGCCACAGACTCGGCGTCAGTAGCAGGCACATATTCAGCGCGTCCGCTGTCATGCAGATAAGCGTGTTCGGGTCCTATCCCCGGATAATCAAGACCGGCGGAAATAGAATAAACTGGTGCAATCTGACCGTATTCATCCTGCAGGAAATACGACTTCATGCCATGGAAAATGCCCAAGCTGCCACGCGAAATTGTCGCTGCTGTTTCTTCAGTTTCCACGCCACGACCTGCAGCTTCAACGCCAATCAAGCGCACGTCTTTATCCTCAATAAAGTCATAGAATAACCCCATCGCATTACTGCCGCCGCCAACGCAAGCCATTACCACATCAGGCAGTCTGCCTTCTTTAGCGAGCATTTGTTGTTTGACTTCTTTGCCGATTACGCGCTGAAAATCACGCACCATTTCGGGATAAGGATGTGGACCCATAACAGAGCCCAAAACATAAAAAGTGTCATCAACACGGGAAGTCCATACGCGCATAGCTTCGTTAACAGCATCCTTTAGCGTCATCGTGCCTGTTTCCACTGGTACAACTTTCGCTCCCAGCAGCTCCATGCGGAAAACATTAAGAGCCTGGCGTTCTGTATCTTCCTTGCCCATATAAACAACGCACTCCATGCCCATCAATGCGGCAACCGTTGCAGTTGCCACGCCATGCTGGCCGGCACCGGTTTCAGCAATAACACGCTTTTTGCCCATCTTTTTCGCAAGCAGTACCTGTCCCAAAACGTTGTTGATTTTGTGTGAACCTGTATGGTTCAGATCTTCGCGCTTCAGATAAATCTTGGCACCGCCAAGATCCTTGGTCATCTTTTCCGCATAATACAGCATTGAAGGCCTGTTCGCGTAATCGCTGTAGAGAGTCTGCAGCTCCGCCAAAAATGTTGGATCATTCTTATATTTCTTGTAGGCCTGTTCCAGTTCCAGAACCGCATTCATCAAGGTTTCCGGCAAGTATTGCCCGCCGTGAACACCATATCTGCCTTTAGTCATTCTTCCCCACTATCCTTCCCTGTTTTATAAACTCTTTGATTTTATTTGCGTCCTTGATTCCATCGGTTTCCACTCCACCCGAAGCATCAACTCCGAAAGGTTTTATCACTTCAATCACTGCTGCCACATTATCCTGTTTCAGGCCACCAGCTACAAAGAACGGTTTCTTTATTCCCTTATTATATAGAATGCTGTGATCAAAAGCTTTACCTGTGCCACCATACTGTTTACTGCTTAAAGTATCAAACAAATAATAGTCACAGTCAAATTCTTCAATGCCGATAAGATCATCTTCGCGCTCGACCCTCACAACTTTAATGATGGTTGCCTTTGTCAGCTTTCGCAACTGTCTGCAATAAGCAGCATCCTCATCGCCATGTATTTGAATTAAATCAATGATACCTTGATTAGCAATTTCCGCAATGTTTTCGGCTTTCTCATTAACAAAAACTCCGACAGCTTTTATTTCCGGCCTTAACCTTTTCTTCAGTTCTTTCGCCTGTGCGGCTGAAACCTGGCGTCTGCTTTTGGCGAAAACAAAACCGACATAATCCGGTAAAAATTCATTTACTATATCTATATCTTCTGTTCTGGTCAAACCGCATATCTTGATCTTCGTCATAATTCTAAACCTCGCCGCGTAATTTGCTTATTTCCCCGGAAATATCATTGCTGCGCATCAACGTTTCACCGATCAGTACCGCATCTGTACCATTTTTGCGCAAGATGGCTACATCATCTGGTGTTTTAATCCCGCTTTCCGAAACAAAAATGATGTTTCCCGGCACCAGTGTACGCAAATTGATGCTGTTCTGCAAGTCAACCGTAAAATCTTTAAGGTTGCGGTTATTGACGCCGATTATTCTCGCGCCAGCCTGCAAAGCACTTTCAACCTCCTCGGCATCATGTGCTTCCACCAAAGCCGACAGCCCCAGCTCGTCGCAAATAGCCAGATATTTTCTGATTGTTTCTGTATCAAGCAAAGCACAAATCAAAAGAACAGCATCAGCGCCGATGTTTTTGGCTTCATAAATCTGATATTCATCTACTGTAAAATCCTTGCGCAAGAGAGGTATACCGACTACCTTGCGAATGTCTTTCAAATATTGGTCACAACCTAAAAAAGCTGTAGGCTCTGTTAGCACCGAGATTGCTGCAGCTCCGGCCGCTTCATATTCTTTGGCAATCCTTATGTAATCAAAGTCTATGGCTATCAGGCCCTTCGAAGGCGATGCCTTTTTAACTTCTGTGATAAATGATATATCCTTCTGACGCAAAGCTTTTTCAAAAGCAAAATTTCCCTTGGGCAATTTTTTTGCTTCACTTCTAATCATGTCCAACGATTTTTGGTTTTTGAGAATGGCCACGCGCTTACGTGCTTCATCAGCCAGCTTATCCAGTATCATAATCTTTCCTCGCTTATTGGTTGGTAAGGGCAACGAACTCATCTAGCTTGGCTTTTGCCTTGCCGCTGTCAATCAGTTGCGCCGCCATTTGAATTCCTTCGGTAATTGCTGCCGCCTTGCCGCCTATATACAGTGATAACCCTGCATTTAAAAGCACTGCGTCTCTCTTTGGTCCACGTTCCTTGCCAGTCAGAATGTTTCTGGTTATTTCAGCATTCTCTTCAGCAACGCCGCCAACCAGATCCTTTAATTCACAACGGTTGAGCCCGACTTCCTCGGGGGTAATGGTGTATGTCTTCGTTTCGCCATCATTGAATTCGCAAATCGTAGTAGGGCCGGTTAAAGTCGCTTCGTCAATACCGTTGCCATATACGACCATACCACGTCTTAGTCCGAGATTAACCAATACTTTCGCCAGTGGTTCAACCAGCTTGGCATCATAGACACCCATCAGCTGCATCTTGGCCAAAGCAGGATTGGATAAAGGTCCGATATAGTTGAAAACAGTCGGAATACCGATTTCTTTGCGGACAGGACCAGCAAAACGCATAGAAGCGTGATATTTTTGAGCGAACAGGAAGCAGATGCCTGCTTTTTCTAATACTTCCTGGCTCTTTTCCGGTTCTACGCTAATATTTACGCCCAAGGCCTCCAGTAGATCAGCCGCACCGCATTTACTCGACATGGAACGGTTGCCATGTTTTGCAATTGGTACTCCGCCTGCAGCTATGACGACCGAGCTTGTTGTGGAAATATTGAAGGTATTTGATTTATCACCGCCAGTGCCAACGATATCAAGTGCTTCTTTATCCGGCACGATTTTTGTGCACTTCTCTCTGAGAACCATGGCGCACGCCGTTATTTCATCTATCGTTTCACCTTTAATGTGCATTGCTGTCAGAAATGCCGCAATTTGCGCATTTGTTGCTTCACCATTCATAATTTGGCGCATAGCGTCAGTTGTTTCTTCCAGTGTAAGGTCATTGCCTGCTGATAATTTATTGATAGCTTGTGCAATCATTATTGTTCAACTCCTATCTTCAAAAAATTTTTTATAATTTGCATTCCGTCCGGAGTCATGATGGATTCTGGATGAAACTGTACTCCGTAGACTTCGTAATCCCTGTGTTTGACTGCCATGATTTCACCATCTTCAGTTTCTGCAGCGACGATAAGTTCATCAGGAAGTCCTTCCTTTTCTACGACCAGCGAATGGTATCTTGCTGCCGGAAAACTTTCATGCAGTCCTTCGAATAATTTACATTTACCTTTTATCATGATTTTGCTCTGTTTACCATGTACTAGCTGCGGTGCCGGGGCGACTTTGCCGCCAAAAACTTCGCCGATGGCCTGATGCCCCAGACAAACTCCCATGATAGGGAAACTTTCTTTTAAGTTTTGCAGCACTTCTTCACAAATCCCCGCATCTTTCGGATAGCCTGGTCCGGGAGAGAGGATAATATGTGAAGGCTTAAGTTCAGCAATTTCTTCTACCGTTATCTTGTCATTGCGTCTTACCAATACGTCCTTGTTGATACTGCCGACAAACTGGTAAAGGTTAAAAGTGAAACTATCGTAATTGTCTATAATCAAAATCATTTTCCGTTCCCTCCTTATCTCGCCTTGGTTGTTTCTTTCAAAGCCTGGAATACTGCGCCTGCCTTGTTCATACATTCCAGATATTCGTTTTCCGGTATGGAGTCAGCTACTATGCCTGCACCGGCTTGTACATAAACTTTATTTGCACGCTTAACCATCGTTCTGATTGTTATACAAACATCAAGGTTTCCTGAGAAATCAATGTACCCCATGCCCCCACCGTAAGGTCCGCGTGCTGTTGGTTCCAGTTCGTCAATAATCTCGCAGGCTCTGATTTTTGGTGCCCCTGACAGCGTTCCTGCCGGAAAGATGGAGCAAAGTGCGTCGAGATTGTCTTTATCGTCCTTCATCTCGCCGGTCACCCTCGTTGTTATATGCATAACGTGAGAGAAACGACTGACTTTTTTGTAGTCCAGAACCTTTACCGTACCGAAGCTGCTGACACGCCCTACATCGTTTCTGCCTAAATCCACCAGCATGTTATGTTCCGCTATTTCCTTTTCATCAGCCAAAAGTTCTTCTTCCAAACGCAAGTCTTCGCTTTCTGTTGTTCCCCGTGGTCTTGTTCCCGCAATCGGCATAGTTGTTATCTCTTTGCCATTTATTTTAACTAAAGTTTCCGGCGAACTGCCTGCAATCTCCACATCATCATTCTTGATCAGAACCATATATTGGGAAGGATTGGTTGTGCGTAAAATCCGATAGACATTGAAAAGGCTCTGGTCATAATCTGCAGTAAACTGTTGACTGAGCACGACCTGGAAAATGTCGCCCGCTTTGATATACTGCTTGCCCTTTTCTACCATCGCCATATAGTCTTCCTTATTCATGTTCGGTACCATCTCACCAAGCTTGGCAGGCACGAACTCCGGATAAGTTCCGGCCTTTTTCAGCATCTGCTTTATTTGCTCGATTTCTCTTTCGGCTTTACGATAGTTGACCTCCACATGGTCTGTCTTAACATTGACAATGATGAATATTTTTTGTTTCAAGTGGTCAAACGCTATTACTTTGTCAAACAACATCAAATCAAAATCAGGGAACTCCGTTTTTTTATCAGCGGAAAACTTGAAATCAGGTTCGCAATACTTGAAGAATTCATAGGCGAAGTAACCAACGAAACCACCGGTGAAAGGCGGAAGGTTCTTTAACTTCGGCACTTTATATTCAGCGAGTACTTCCCGCAAACAGTCGACTGGATTATCACTGGTAAATTTAACAGCAGCTGTATTTTTAACTTCCATCGCATTATCTTTAGCGCCAATACGCACTATTGGGTCATAGCCGATGAAGGAATACCGTCCCCATTTTTCACCGCCCTCAACACTCTCGAGCAGAAAGTAATTATTGCTGCTTTCCCTCACAGAATTTAAGAAACTGATTGGTGTCATCATGTCGGCGAAAACCTCTGCACATACCGGCACAGCGCTGAAGTCTTTTTCATATTTTTTTACTTCCTCTAACGCTAAATTTAACAATTTATTCCCTCCTCACGACTGTATAAAAAATAGACGGTTACGTTACTCAAACTACGCAAACACGTCTTGGCATTTAGCAATTTGAGTAGCGCAACCGCCTAAAATATAAGCGTCGGTTTAAATAAAAAACACCTGTCCTTATGCAAGGACAGGTGTATAAACCTGCGGTACCACCTTGTTTTATGAGATTACTCCCATACTCTTTCGCAGAATGCCAACACATTCCTCATCAATAACGCAGATGCTACGTTGCGGAATACTCTCGATTTTCATCGATTTGACCGCACCCTCGGTGGTCCATTTGTCGAACTGCATCTCTATCCGGCTCCCAGCTACCCGGACTCTCTGTAAGCGCATATTTCGGCGTTATCTCCACCTCAACGGTTTGTTTAGGTATTATTAAGTTGTTATTAGTCTATCACCACGATTTATCACTGTCAACACTTTTTATTGCAAAAATGTAAAATGAATTAAAATTTAATAAACAGGTATGTTTTGTTCAAACATCTTTGCAATAATATTTTCCATCGTATACATACCAGGGGGCTTTCCCAGTATTGCTTTTGCCGCAAAAATCGCTCCTTGACCAAAAGCAGCGCGACTAATACTCTCATGCGACAATCTTATAGTTTGGTTTGGCAAACCAAATATTATCTCATGGCGTCCTACTATTCCGCCAACTCGTATAGAATTTATGTGTGTTTTCGGGTTTAGATCAAGTACTCCCGCTATTCTTTTCGCAGTACCGGATACTTCGCTTTTTGCTTTAAAATGTTCTTCGACTATTTCAATATCGGCATGAGGTGCAATTTTTTGAATAATCTGAGCCGCTACCATAAGTACATTAATTCCTAACGTAATATTTGGCGAATAGAGTACAGGTGCATGCTCTGCAATAGAATTGAGCAAATCCAAATCAGCAGGTTCATAATTTGAAATTGCTGTTATAACCGGCACTTTCTCACCAATAATATTCTTGTATAAACGTACACCATCTGAGCTGGAAAAATCCACTAATGCATCAACAGGATTTTCCATCCTAAAGTTATGGTCTAGTTCTTCCACAGAAAATAATTTTCCGCAATCGTATTCGTACCCTAGTACGCGGCTAGCATAATCATGGTGATCTGTAGCAGTTTTTCTAACTACCCACGACAAAGAAAATGCCTCATCCTTAATAAATTCATTTGCGACAAGCTTTCCCGTTTTCCCAAAACCCAAAAGACCTATTCTTATTTTTTTCATTGTTTTCCTCCTCTTTCATTGCGCCTACGAAGTTAGCTGACGGGTTAGGGCAGAAAGAAGAATTTGCCCTTCCTAATAGGATTAACCCCAATAATGGTTCCCCCGTTTCCAAAAATGGAATTCGGCGTTTTATTATTTTTCTCACTTCCTATCGAAGTTTTAGTACACTACTTTTAATTATACTTAAATTACACTATCATCGTCAAGGAAGGTTGTTTTCCATAATTGTGTAAATGCTTTATAAATACACCAGAGTAACAATATAAATATCTTAAATTAATCAACAAAGTGTTCTTCCATTTCGGAATATCGTTATATCATTTATGTCTATTTCTACGCAGCATATTTCTACCAGTTTTGAATTTAATGTTATTTTTTTATCATATTTATAAATATTTATCAATAGTTTTCATGATTTTGCAATGTAATGTTAATATTTTTACAAATTTTGTTTGTTAAAGCTATTGACTTTTGAAAATTGTCCATCTAAAATTGATGCATAAGGCACAGGCGCCTGAGTTCATAAAAATGAACTCAGGTGTTTTTCTTTTATTCAATTCAATAAACAATTTTTAAAAAGGAGGACAGCCTATTGATTCAATTAGCTGGCGTTAACAAATATTTTGGTCACAATCATGTGCTCAAAGATATCTCTCTAAAAGTTGAGTCAGGCGAGAAGGTTGTTGTTATTGGTCCGAGCGGTTCTGGTAAGAGTACGATGATCAGATGTATGAATCACCTGGAAGAACCTGAAAACGGTACAGTTACTGTCGATGGAATTGAGATTACCGCACCAGGCGCACCAATCAGAGAGGTCAGACAAAAAGTGGCCATGGTCTTTCAGCAATTTAACTTATACCCTCACAAAACAGTTCTGGAGAATTTAACTATAGCTCCCATCCGTGTGCAAGGTGTGAAAAAAGAAGAAGCAGAAAGAACCGGCTTAGAATTTCTGGAACGTGTCGGTCTTAAAGAAAAAGCCGCCGCCTATCCTGCACAATTATCAGGCGGCCAACAGCAGCGCGTTGCTATCGCCCGTGCTCTCAATATGCATCCACAGATCATGCTTTTCGATGAACCAACTTCCGCACTTGATCCAGAGATGATCAATGAAGTTCTAGACGTAATGGTTGACTTGGCTAGTAGCGGGATCACCATGGTTGTTGTTACACACGAGATGGGCTTTGCCCGTAAAGTTGCCGATCGTGTCATATTCATGGCCGACGGTGAAATACTTGAAACTGGTACTCCTGAGCACTTTTTCCATAACCCGCAAAACGAACGGGCTCAACAGTTCCTAAGCAAAATCATCAGATAAACATTATTTATGAGAGGGGATAAAATTATGTCTTTATCAAGAAAAAAACTATTGGCACTTGGGGTAGCATTAATAACATCCTTTGGTATTCTGACAGCAGGATGTGGCGGTGATACCAAAAAGGATGACTCGAAAAAGGCTACCGCTGCTGACGGTATCCAAAAAATTAAAGACCGTGGCGTCTTAAAAGTCGGTGTCAAGGTCGATGTACCAAAATTCGGTTTCAAAGACCCAAAAACAGGCAAAATCGAAGGTTTTGAGATAGACCTTTCTAAAGCAATTGCCAAGAAAATTTTGGGCGACGAAAATAAAATTGACTTGACCGGTGTTGTGGCTAAAACCCGTGGTCCTCTGCTCGACAGTGGTGAAATCGATCTCTGCATTGCGACCTTTACCATAACCGATGAAAGAAAACAGACATATAACATGACCACACCTTACTACGAAGATCCAGTTGGTTTCTTGGTTAAAAAGGACAGCGGCATAAAATCGCTCAAGGATCTGGATGGCAAAACCATTGCCGTTCCACAAGGTGCCACAACACGCAAAGGCGTACAAGCAGCTGCTGATAAAGCCAGCATTAAGGTTAACTTTATAGAATTTCCAACCTATTCAGAATGCAAAACCGCATTGTCTGCCGGCCGCGCTGATGCTTATGCTATGGATACCTCCAATCTTCTCGGCTATAGAGATGATGCTACCGAACTCCTGCCAGATAAAATTGCTCCGCAGCTTTATGGCGCAGCAACCAAAAAAGACAATAAAGCTCTATTTGACTTAGTAGAAAAAACTTTCGATGATATGAAAAAATCCGGCGAGATGGATAAACTTCTGAAAAAATGGGATCTTAAATAATGGCAACCAATCCTTTTGCAGAATACAAATGGCTGGCGCTTTTAAATGATTGGCAAGTTTTTGCCGAAGGTTTGAAAGTAACATTGGAAGTGGCCATTGTCGCTTTAATTATTTCTCTTGCGCTAGGTATTCTGTTTGGTATTGCCGGTGTTTTTCCAAATAAGAATGTGCGCAGATTAAACCGCATTTACGTAGAATTTTTTCAGAATACTCCCCTGGTAATTCAAGTTATTTTTCTCTACCATGCACTGCCTCATCTAAAGATTATGCTGCCGGTTTTTCTTATTGGCTGCCTTGGTATCGGTCTTTATACCGGTGCATATATGTCAGAAGCTGTGCGTTCAGGAATTCTTGCCATTTCTCGTGGACAAAGCGAAGCAGGGATCTCACAAGGTTTTACCTATTTTCAAACCATGCGTTATATCATCCTGCCTCAAGCTAAGAGAATAATACTTCCTAATATCGCCAACCAAAGTGTCAGTCTTATCAAAAACACTTCTGTCTTAGCAATGATTGCCGGCGGCGACTTGATGTATCGTGCCGACTCCTGGTCAGGCATGAATATGTATTATGGACCCACTTATCTGGTTACTGGCGCATTATACTGGTTGATGTGTTTCCCTTTAACAAAATATATTAAACACCTCGAAAAAACAGCGGGGGTGAAATCATGATATCAGCTTTGCTTGACTATTCGATTATTTCCTTCCTGTTAGACGGTCTGGCTGTCACACTGAAAATATCCTTCTTTTCCATAATCTTTAGTGTTGTTTTCGGCACCTTAATTGGCCTCACATTTTACCTGAAAATCCCCGTTTTGAAGCACCTCAGTATTCTTTATGTTGATATTGTAAGAAACGTTCCCTGCTTACTGCTTGTTCTTACCGCTAGATTTATGACACCTTTGCCGCCTACCTACTCAGGCATTTTAGCCATGACCATTTTCACTTCGGCAATTATGTCAGAAATAATCCGTGGTGGCTTTAATTCCTTGCCAAAAGGACAAATTGAAGCAGCGCAATCACAAGGCATGAGTACTTTGCAAATTGTCTGGCACATAGTACTTCCGCAAGCCTATAGAAATATCATCCCGCCAATGATGTCGCAATTCACTACTGTTATCAAAGATTCGGCTTTTGTTTGGGCCGTTGGTACAGAAGAGCTTACTGGAAAGGGCATGATTCTTATAGGAAAGTATAGTTCTACTGCGCAAGTATTTGCGATTTTCGGCGCAGTGGCAATTCTTTACTTCTTGCTTAACTACTCTTTATCAGTTTTAGCACGTTGGCAGCATAACAGAATGAGTGTAAGAAGTTATTAAAAAATCAGCGCAGGCGTCTCACAAATATATGTGAATTGCCTGCGCTTTTTCTACTTCATCCTATTTAATGCTGATGACCTTTTTCTCTGCAATAACTTTTTCTTTCTTCGGCAAAACAATCTTCAAGACACCATCTTTGAATTCTGCATCAATAGCGTCCTCATCGACGTCTTCAACATAAAAACGTCTCATCACTTCACCGGTACTGCGTTCCTGACGAATATAATTTTCTTTTTCTTCTTTCACTTCTTCCTCACGTTTAGCTTTAATGGTCAGGTAATTGTCTTTGTAAGAAACATTAACATCTTCCTTTTTAAAGCCCGGCAAATCAGCGTCTACTGTGAAATTCTTATCAGTTTCGCGCACATCTACCTTGAAAGAAGAACCAAAAACTCCTGCCGGACTGAAATCTTCATCAAAAATATTGTCAAAAAAATTGGTGAAGAAATCTTTTTTGGACAGATGACCCTTTCTGAATGGTTGAAGTTCAAACATGCAAATACCTCCTTAATTGATTTTCTAAAGTATTTATAAGGAAATTGTTTAAGATTTCCTTGTTTCCTTTTTCTCATAAGGTAAGGGAATATACTGAACGGACGGCATACGTTGTATCGGCTGCGGATAAAGTTCCATAAGATCATAAATCAGATCAGGCATATTTACATTTATGCTGAGACCCATACTGCGCAATTCATCACAGAATATGGGGTAGTCATGTGTCCATTTCCAAGAACTTAATTCTCGCGCAAGTTCATCGACACGTTCCGGCGAAAATTTGTCCTGCAGCAATCTGTGGAGAGAAGCTTCCACTTGCTTAACAGCTTTTTCTGCAATATCCGCCATAATAAGCGTACTATCGTCAACCCGGTTAACATTCTTTTGTCCTACCGCTTTAATAATGGAGACTGCCGGGAACTGGCCTACCTGTGGATCAACAGGTCCAAGAACAGCATTTTCGTCCATAACTATTTCATCAGCTGCCAAAGAAATTAAAGTGCCGCCGCTCATTGCGTAATGAGGCACAAATACCGTAACCTTGGCTGGATGTTTTAGTAATGCTAAGGCAATTTGTTCTGTAGCCAGAAGCAACCCACCAGGTGTATGCAGAATTATGTCTATAGGCATTTCATCAGGAGTAAAACGAATCGCGCGCAGAACCTGCTCAGAATCTTCAATGTCTATATATCTGCTTATCGGCAGGCCAAAAATACTAATCGCCTCTTGTCTATGAATCAAAGTTATGCAACGTGTACCTCGTACTTTTTCCAATTTTTGCAAAAAATTGTATCTGGCATGCTCCAGTGCTTTCTTTTTCATCATTGGCCAAACAGTCATCATGATAAATATAATAAGAAGTAATTGACCAAAATCAAATGCCATAAAAGCACCTTCCTTCATATGCGCAATACTATTTTTACATAGCATACTCAAACTTTCGATACATTCTTATTTCGACAAAATTGTTTTTTCACCTCTTAATTGGCAGAAAATTCACATTTATTTTGGCGTTCATGTATGAATCAATTTCTTAGGCATTTTAATAGGCCTGATTCGTTTTCGACTTATAAAACAAATATTTAGCGATCTCAGTTACAACAATGTATAAAGCCGCAATTGCCAACAGAGAAGCTATTATCTTTAAAGGTATTGGTTCAATATTCATAATATAACTTATAGGTAAATATGGTATTGCCAGGGTTAGTATAGCAACCGCCAATGATGTATAGGTTAATATTGGGGCCGGCTTGCTTTTAAAGAAAGGCCTTTGTGTGCGCATAACCAATAAGGTCAACAATTCGGTTAAAATTGATAACACAAACCAACCACTTTGAAAAATACCTTCACTCGCTTCAAATATTATCAACAAAACAGCAAAAGTTATGTAATCAAAAACCGAACTCAAAAGACCAAACGTAAACATAAAATTGCGAATCAGCTTTATGTCCCACCTGCGTGGTTTTTTTAATACTTCACCATCAACAGCATCATTGGCTATGGTAATTGCTGGAAAATCGGTCAAAAAGTTCAACAAAAGTATTTGTTTCGGAAGCAACGGTAAAAATGGCATAAGCATAGATGCTCCGGCCATACTGAACATATTCCCGAAGTTGGCGCTAGTAGTCACAAAAATATACTTTAAAGTATTCGCAAAAGTAGTACGTCCAAGCTCAATACCTCGATTTAATACTTCCAAGCTTTTTTCCATCAGCACGAAATCAGCAGATTCTTTGGCAACATCAACAGCATTATCTACTGAAATACTAACATCAGCTGCATGCAAGGCAGGTACATCGTTAATGCCATCACCCATATATCCCACAACATGTCCATGCTTTTTCAATGCCAGAATTATGCGTTCCTTCTGATTTGGATCAACCTCTGCAAATAAATTAGTGTTCTCGATATTACCCCAAAGCACTTGCTCACTCATCTTTATTAATTCAGAACCTGTAATTACACCTGTGATCTCAAGACCAACGCAAGCCGCTGTATGCATTGCTATCAGCTTATTATCACCGGTTATGATCCTCAACCCAATGCCATTATTCGCTAAGTCAGAAATAGTTTTTGCAACATCTTCCTTAGGGTGATCAAAGAGAAGCAGGAAACCAACGAAGGTCATTTGTTCCTCATCTTCAACAACATATTTTTCCTTTTGTTTAACTTTTTTTTGGGCCACGCCCAAAACTCTTATTCCTTGATTACTCCATTCCATATAACGCTGATGTATCTCATCCAGCTTAACTGAGTCCATAATACCAATACCATCTTCTTGCTGCACAAAGGCACATATTTCAAGTACATGATTCAGCGCTCCTTTGGTGATCATAGTGTATTGATCATTTTCTTCAACAATGACGCTTAACCGTTCGCGAGTGAAATCAAGTGGTACTTCACCTTGCCTTTTTACCGATGAGATATCTATTTTTTTGAAAGCCACAATTGTGTCATCCAAAGAATTATCCATTCCAACCTGCAAACTGGCATTAAGATAGGCCAATTTGAACACATCGTCAGATTTTTTCCCTTCGACATCTACCGCTCCGTCAAATCGCACATCGCCTTCTGTCAAAGTTCCTGTTTTATCTGTGCACAAAATGTCCATACTGCCAAAATTTTCAATCGAATTCAAGCGTCTGACAATTACTCCCTCTTTGGACATATTATGTGAACCTTTAGAAAGCGTAATGCTGACGATTGCCGGCAACATCTGCGGTGTTATGCCGACAGCCAAAGCGACGGAAAACAACAATGAATTAATAACGGGTTCCTTAAAATATACATTAATTGCAAACACAGCCAAAGTTAGTACCAGCATTATTTGAGTCAACATATACCCAAAACGGCGTACTCCGCGTTCAAAATCTGTTTCAGGCGGACGCAATTTCAGCTGACTCGCAATCTCGCCAAACTCGGTGTTTTCGCCAGTAGCTACTGCCAATACTGTTGCAGTTCCATTGCGAACATTTGTGCCCATAAATACACAATTTGTACGTTCTTCCGTGCTGGAATCCCGAGGCATGATTCCCGGCTTCTTTTCAGCAGGCACTGATTCACCAGTCAAAATTGATTGGTTAACCGAAAAATCGTCGGTCTCTAGCACCACCCCATCAACAGAAATAAAGCTGCCGGCAGAAAACTTGAGAATATCACCAGGCACAATCACGCGCGCAGGCAGCTCTTCAAACTTACCATCGCGCAAAACATTAGACCGTATCTGGACCTTTGCTCTCAGTTCTTCGACTGCATTACTCGCTCTGTATTCCTGAAAAAAGCTCAAAATTGAGCTGCCAAGTATAATTGCTAAAATAATCGAGGCGTCAGTTAAATCGCCTGTAACTGCCGATACTATAGTGGCAAAAATTAAAATAAGCATTATCGGATTTTTTAACTGGCTTAGAAAAAGCATTATTTTCGTTACTTTTTTTTGCTTTTTAATTGTGTTTTCGCCGTATACCTTCAATCTCTTATTGGCTTCGCCGCTGGAAAGACCAGAAATATCTGTCTGCAAATTTTGCATCAACTTTTCGGCAGGTATACTCCAATAGTTACCAAAATCTTTTTCATACACAATAATCACCCCATATGTTACTGCATCTATTATTAAAAAACTATTAGACCCGTCTTTCTAAAAAAAACAACATCACTTTGCATGGTAATTCTAGAAAATCCCCTACCTATCCTTCTAATATTCTGAAAATGATAAAAGATTATTTTCACATAGTTACTTTTTATAAACTTATGAAATTATGAATTTAAATAACATACAATAAAAGTTCTACTTGTTGTATAATGTAATTGTAATTTATTATTTAATAATTACTATTAATCACTTAAGTTTTTTACTATCATTCTAAAATATATTTTGTATTGGAGGAATCATTTATGCCTAGTTTTGGAAACCCTTTTGAAGGTCTCGCTGCTGACCGTAAACTCACACATTCAGAGTTAGTAAGAGCAATCCGCTTTTTGGTAGCAGCAGAATATGAAGCCGTTCAGCTTTATGTTCAGTTAGCAGAATCAACAGACAATGAATTGGCGAAAGTCGTATTGAATGACATTGCCGATGAAGAAAAGGTCCATGCTGGTGAATTTCTCACACTCCTTAAAACATTGGCACCAGATGAAGATTCTTTTTACAAACAAGGAGAAGAAGAAGTTGAAGATTTGAAGAAAACATTGACTTCTGCTCCAACTGCCACTGATGAAGCATCACCTGCAAATGCTGAGCCTTCCTTCACGGTAGGCAGTTTAATTGAACAAAAATAGTTTATAAATAAGGGAGGTTATCTTATGGATTATCTAGATCGCTCATCCGCTCCGTTAGCTGATGCTGAATGGAATAAAATTGATGCATCAGTAATATCTTCTGCACGCGACATCTTAGTAGGGCGTAAATTTTTGAATCTGCTTGGCCCTCTTGGTGCAGGTGCCTACGATGTTCCTTTTTCAGTTTATACAGGCAAAACGTCTGTCGGTATTGATATGACAGGAGAAAGCGATACAACTATAATTGCTGCGGCTTCTCGCAAATCTGTACCATTGCCTCTGCTATATGCTGACTTTAAAATCTCCTGGCGTGACATTGAAACAGACCACAAAACCGGCTTACCTGTTGATGCCAGTGCTGCAGCAATAGCAGCAGTTACTGTTGCCAGCCAGGAAGATGATTTGATTTTCAACGGCAACAAAGAATTAGGCGTTGAGGGTTTATTCACGGCAACTGGCAGATTAACGGCAAAGATCAGCAAATGGGATGAACCTGGCGCAGGCTTAGCAGATGTATTGAAAGCTGTCAGCGCCCTGGCAGGTGCGAGCCACTACGGGCCTTACGCATTAGTCGTAAGTCCGGCATTATATGGCAAACTCGTTCGTGTTTACGCCAATACCGGCCTCCTGGAACTTGACCATATCAAAGCTTTGATTTCCGGCGGCGTCTATTACTCAAATGTTATCAAAGGCGACAAAGCTGTCGTTATCGAGCTCGGCTCGAAAAACTTTGACCTCGCTATCGGTCAGGACTTCACCGTTGGCTATTTAGGGACAGAAAAAATGAATCACATGTTCAGAGTCCTTGAAACGGCCGCTCTCCTGATTCGTCGCCCCTGTGCAATCTGCACACTGGAATAAAAAGTTACTTATAAAACACAAAAAAGCTAGCTCGATTATTTTTCGAGCTAGCTTTTTCAATTTCCAGAATTCTAATAACTGGTTATCTTAGTTTGTTTTTCCGGGATATGCTTTTAGCCCGGCTGCAAGGATGGAAATGGCTTTTTCTAAATCTTCGCTTTTCAAAACATACGCAAGACGTGCTTCATTTATGCCACAACCTTCAGTATCATAAAAACCATTCCCAGGAGCAAACATTACTGTTTCCCCGTCTACATCAAAGCTTTCCAACATCCAGATTGCAAATTTTTCGGCATCATCTACCGGCATTTTTACCATAACATAGAAAGCGCCTTTAGGATTAGAGGAGATAAGTCCCGGAATTTTCGCCAAAGCGCCGGCAATAGTATCACGACGTTTTTTATATTCCTGATTTACCTCTTCCAAATAAGATTTAGGCGTCGTATATAGGGCGGCAGCACCAATTTGTTCTAAGGTCGGACAGCACAACCTGGCCTGGCAACATTTCATAATTTGTTTGCAAAACTCTTCGTTTTTGCTAACCAAACAGCCAATACGCGCACCGCAGGCGCTGTAGCGTTTTGATACGGAATCTACAATAACAAGATTTTGTTCCAGTTCCGGCATTTGGCCAAAGCTTTTGTACTCGCCGTCATAGACAAATTCACGATATACTTCATCCGAGATAAGTGCCATGTCATACTTAATAACAAGACGGGCAATCATTTGCATTTCTTCTTCCGTATATACAACACCCGTTGGATTCCCTGGATTTGTTAAAAGAATCGCTTTTGTTGCAGGCGTTATATGTTTTTCAATCTCTGCTTCACTTGGCAGATGATAGCCGCACTCAGCACTGGTAGGAACAGCATTAATCTTTACATTATAAGTTTTTGCGAAACTATTGTAGTTAGCATAATATGGTTCAAAAACCATTAGCTCATCTCCAGGGTCGCAAAGGGTCATTACTGCAAAGAAGAGAGCTTCCGAACCGCCATTAGTAATGTAGATATTAGAAGTATTGTATTCCATACCCCATTCTTTATAGTATTTCTGTATGGCTTCCAGAAGAAATGGCTCCCCTTGAGAATTCCCGTACGCAACAACTTTTTCATCAAAACTGCGTATGCTATCCATAAACTGTGCAGGTGTTTCTATATCCGGCTGCCCAATGTTTAAGTGATATACTTTTTTACCTTTTGCTTTGGCAGCTACAGCATAGGGTCCAAGTTTCCTGATTGGCGAAGTTGTTAAAGCTTGTACACGTTTTGAAATATTCATTGATTAAATCCCCCCAGATAAAATAAATAAATAAACTTCTATAGTTAATAATTATAACATACACAATTATACTTTTACATTAAGAAAAAAAGTATACAATACACATCAGTATTTAATTTCTCCAGCTTACATAATATTTTCTTTAAACTTAGGAAAGCTTCCCTCTTCTGTCGTATGTCCCGTCGCTTTTTACCGTATTATCTTACAAAATAGCTGAATCTGAAACCTGAATTACTTAAATAGTTTTAAATCGCCCTTGCCGCCGTCATACCCAGCCATGTAGCCAAAAAGCCCAAAAACAAATTAGCCATAACATTATAAGCGGCCCATTGTAACTGGGAATCTTCAATCAGTTTCAACGTTTCGTAGCCAAAAGAAGAAAAAGTCGTCAAACCTCCGAGAAATCCGACAGCAACTATAAGACGCCAATATGGATTTACTATTGCCCTTTCCGTCACAAGCACCAGAAAAGCTCCTATTATGAAACATCCAACTACATTCACAACCAAAGTACCATAAGGGAAGTCGCTGCCAAAGCGTTCTGCCGCCCAGGTAGAAACAAGATACCTTGTTGCTGCTCCAACACTTCCTCCCAATGCCACTGCGAACAATTTCACCATAAATTACACTCCTGTAAAAAACTTATTTCCTTGGCATCTTCTTACCATATTTGACTACTTCTATATCATCAAGGGTTACCATACCTTCCTTAACCACTTCGTCTAAGAAAGGCATTATTTTCGCTATATACTCCTCACTGTCGATTATCTCTATCATTATGGGCAAATCACTAGATAGCTCGACAATCTTAGCCGTGTGTATCCGACTGTTCGCGCCATAACCCATTACGCCGCGAAAAACTGTTGCCCCACCTAAGTCCAGTTCTTTTGCCTGAAGAACAATAGCCTCAAACAATGACTTCCCGTTCCAGCGGTCTGATTCGCCGATATAGATTCTCAATCTTTTGGCTGAGTTAGCAATTTTAGGCATATAATTACCTCCGTATTTCTTCACCGAGTTTAAAAACACTTAACAGTTACTATTTTACCTCTGGCAAGAAATTTTGTCTCCCGCGAATTCCCCCTCTAACTATAATATAATAAAAAAGAGACTCCTACCAGCGCATTATCGTTGGTAGGAGTCATTACCGCTTTTTCGCAGAATTATGGCGAACTCCATCGCCTCTATTTTTCCTCTAATTATAACAGCTGAATTTGACCATCGTCAAATTCCATATACATTATCTTTCGGTTTGACACCAAAATTTTATTTTCAAGCAGCTTTTAGAAGCTAGGAAAAATTCTGCTCACTTTAAAAATAATAAAAAATATTATAAAACTGTTTATCATAACGCAATAAGCAAAATAAAAAAGCCACAGTCTTTGACTGTGGCTTATCGTTTAAAATGGTGACCCTGGGGCGACTCGAACGCTCGACACACGGCTTAGAAGGCCGTTGCTCTATCCAGCTGAGC
>MTLE01002621.1_pt1 | contig 19543 bp, 18 predicted proteins | sample 1982461 | NCBI WGS metagenome assembly MTLE01 (sample SAMN05712605, study PRJNA340218) | biofilm metagenome | isolation source: sample SPL anode biofilm adapted to -200 mV | place: USA | collected 2012-02-03
CGATTGATTAGTTCCTTCGCCAAAGGGTTTTCCTGTGCAAAACGGTCAATTTCTTTTTTTATAACTCGTTGAGGAAGCCCAATACGCTTGCCAAATTCTTCAAAATCGGTTCTGCCAACTTGATGAGTATCAACAAGTTTCATACCTTCTTTGAAAAGCCCTTTGTCCAAGGCGAAAATTCTTGATTGCACCAAATGAAGGGAAGTATTTATTAAATCGTATGCAGGAGATAAACGGTACTCTCCGCCTCTATCTATCAATGAGAAATTTTTTAAGTGTGCATCGTCATTTAAGATGATAAAATTAAAAAGGATCAACCTGAAGAAAGACAAGACATCAATTGGCGCTGCTTTGACATATCGACGAATCATCTCTGCACAATCTTCATAACTTGCATTGCAATATTTATAATCGCTGCCTCCATTACTCTTTGTGTAACCCATAAGCGCAGCAAAATCTTCTTGCTGATATTTTCCATCAGTGTGCACATCAAAACGGCGGGTGAGATAAGCGGCTTCATCATTAGCAAAGAAACAGAGTCCGTTGGCCGCTGTTTCAATGCCGTAAGCTTGAGCAGCGATTTGCATGGTCAAATGTTCGTTGGCAGCGCAATATTCTTTGTTTAAGATGTGATAAGCATTGGGTCGAGGTTTGAGGATATAGGTTCCCCGCTCTTCGTTGCGAGCGTAGCGCAACTGATTATTTTGATCAAGTACGACGGCAAACTTAGGTTGAACCCCCGACAAAGAAATACGACTAATCTTCTTAATAGCTTCTTTTGCTTCCGGTGAATCTGTTGAAGGACTTGGCTCAGCGAGATGAGGTGACACCATTTTACCATCGAACAAAACTTTACGGGCTGCAGGAGAATAGGTATCAAAACCTTGAGCCAACGTGGAAGGACAAACCTCAATCTCTTTCATTATACAATAGGTTTTACGGTTATGGCACCAACGGTGTCATGCTGACAGGTAGCAAGTAGAATACCAAAATCGTCTTCGGCATCAATCCGCAGTAGTTGTGATTGAATCTGTCGATTTTCTCCTTCGGAAAGCATATTAAAAAACGTGGAGAAAAGATAAGGTGACCGATAAGGTTCCTCACGTAGAGGCAAAGTCAAGCTAACCGGAGGATTGCCTTCGTCCGATAAATAAGACTTGTCATAGGTAAAGACATATTCCCGATTATCCTCTTCAGTAAGCACTCCGGCACGAATGTTGTGCAAATAAACTTCGCATTGCCTCATGGTTTTAATCCTTTAGTTTTATATCCACTTGCAAGCCTAACGTATCGAGTACGCAAAGCAATGTTTCTAACTTTGGATTTCCTTGCCCACGCTCTATTGCTACCAGTGTATTAATGCCTACACCAGCCAAATCTGCCAATTCCTGCTGCTTTACTTTCAAACTTTGTCGGCGTTCCTTTATTATTTCTCCTATTTTCTTCGTATTCACAATGCAGTGTGATTTTATAAGAATTTGAATATCTTCTTTCCCTGAAAACCATTAAATTCACAGTTTGTTGTGATTATCAGATGACTTAACTTATTACATAAAATATGATTAATAGTTAAGCAATCACAAATATAAGCATTTTTTGGAAGTTTCCTAAAAACGAGACGTTTAGTTTGATTTTTGGAACGTTTAGTCCTAATTCATAGTCCTACTACTTCGCCGCCTTCATAGTCAGCTTTCCTTTGAAGCTCACATACAAATCGACGATGTTGCAAACAAAGCTTTCGGGAATGCACACAGAAGCCTGGTAGTGAAAGCCCGAAGGCCCAACGCCAATGAACTGCATGTCAGAGAAAAGGGATTTAGACAGGAAGTCGGCGGAGACGTACGGACTGAGCATCTGCTTGGTGATGTCACTAGCGTACAGGCTCTTGCGGCCTTCGTATACGCAAATGTGCATCACGTTGTCATAATAGATATTGTCAATGCTCATGCCGTCTTCGTTATAGGATGTTTTTACGACTTTGACTTTCGAGGGGTTGATGTACACGTAGGCTCGGTATCTCTTGCCGTCGTAATTCACCACGCTGTCGCGCTCCACACGTTCGCGGTAGGTAGGAATCACCTCCACACCACCGGCACTGAACGCCAGACTGTCATCGGCATCTTCCGAACGGTGCAGCTTAATTACGTCATCCGAGAGGGAATGGAACCAGAACACGTATTGCCCTAGTTTATCAATGTGGTAATGCGTTACTTCATTGCCGTACGTATGCAGGGTATCGTTCTGTACTTTGAAATAGACAGGCGAGTTCTGAGGATCTGAATAATAAATGGTGTCGCCCTTGATCTTCATCAGCGGCATGTCACTGTCATCGTCAACCCATATACCTTGTAGTTGCGATTTGGCCAGCGTGTCTTCCTGCATAGCAGAAGAGTCTTTGGTACCGCCGCCCTTACAGGAGAACAACAACAGCACGAATATGAATGAAGCAATACTCTTTTCCATATGTTTGTTTTGTGCAAAATTACTAATTTCGCATCTATTTATGTAGCAATTTTATGAATAAAAAACAATCAAAACAAAGATTTTGTTGCAACCTCGGCAAAAGGGGTTCCGCATTTATCTTTATCCGATACAATAAGTACACTGGGATCAACGGGCCAGTCGATCTTTAACTGAGGGTCGTTGTACATAATTGTAGCTTCGGCCTGAGGTGTGTAAAAATTATCAACCTTATAAGTAAAAATAGCTTCATCACTGAGCACCAGAAATCCGTGCGCAAATCCGCGGGGAATAAATAGCTGACGTTTGTTGTCTTCACTGAGTTCCACGCTGATGTGCTTGCCGAATGTAGGCGATGCGGTGCGGAGATCCACCGCCACATCGAGCACGGTGCCTTTGATGACGCGCACTAGCTTGGCCTGACTGTATTCGCCCTGCTGGTAATGCAATCCGCGCAACACGCCGAAAACCGACTTCGACTCGTTGTCTTGCAGAAAGTTTACCCGGCCGATGTGCTGCTCAAACTCTTGTTGCTTGAACGACTCCATGAAGTAGCCGCGCTGATCACCGTAAACGGTAGGTTCAATGAGCCAAACACCGTCAATCTCTGTTTGAATATAATTCATTTTTGGTTTGAATGTTTGTTGATCGGATTATTTCGAGAGGCAAAAGTACACAAATTTTCTGAATCGGAAAGAACAGGGCTTGTACATTTCGGTGCGTTGATAACTTGTTAATAACAAACAAGGGGAATTATGATGCATATCTCAAAAAAAGCACTAATTTTGCACTTATGAAAGAATTATCACAGCACATAGAGACATTACTATTGGAGAATGATTGTGTAATCATTCCCGGATTCGGCGGCTTTGTGGCGCACTATGCATCTGCCCAATGGGTGGAGGAAGAGTGCATCTACCTGCCCCCTACCCGGAACATCGGCTTCAATCCGCAACTCAAAATGAATGACGGATTGTTGGTGCAGTCATACATGGCTGTACACGATACCAATTTCTCTGATGCGCAAAGGATAATTGACAAGGAGATTCAAGAACTGATTTCAACGCTGCACGAAGAGGGTCGCGCGGACTTGCCCAATGTGGGCGAACTGCATTTCACCATTCACGGCACGTATGAGTTCACTCCTTTCAACAATAAGATTACAACTCCGTCTTTATATGGCTTGGATGCCGTATCTATTACTCCGCTGAAGCAGAAAAGCAAGGTGACCGACCGCAAACCGGTGGTCAGCTATAACACTTCGGCCGATAAGAATACGTATAACATCAGTATCAACCGTACTTTTGTGCGTCATGCAGCAGCTGTGGCAGCCGCCATCGTGATGTTCTTCATGCTTTCTGTTCCTGTTGAAAACACGGAAATCAGAAACGAGAACTACGCTCAGCTGATGCCGTCGGAACTGTTTGCCAGCATAGAAAAACAATCGGTTACCACTGCGTTGGTGGGCAACACTGAAAAGGTGGTTACCGGTAAGGCAGCAGCAGGCTCAACAGCACACAAAACGGTTTCCAAAGCAGTGAAGCCTAAAACGGTGAAAGAGGTAACGGTTCCTGCCGTACCTAAGGTTACCAAGGAAACGGAAACAGCAGCGGTTAAGGCTAAAGCTGAAGTTCAGGAAATAAAAGCTAATTCTTCTGATTATCACATCATTATAGCAAGCAGCATCGGACAAAAAGATGCCGAGTCTCTTGCCGAAAAACTAAAGGCTAAAGGATACAAAAATGCTCGGGTGCTGAAAGGCAGCAGCGTGATTCGTGTGAGCATTGATAGCTACGGCAACCGTGAAGAGGCAGGCAAAAAGCTGTCTCAGGTTAGGCAAAACGATGAGTTTGCCACTGCATGGGTGCTGACTCCTGCCAATAAGTAAGAAGATACAACTAAAAGTTTAAGAATGAAAAGAGTTCTTTGTCCCAAATGTGAGAATTACCTGTCTTTTGATGAAACAAAATATACCGAAGGGCAATCTTTGGTGTTTGTGTGTGAACATTGCGGCAAGCAGTTCAGCATACGCTTGGGCAAAAGTAAAGTAAAGGCGGTACGCAAAGAGGAAGACCTCAGTGAGGAATTAACCGATGAGGGTTTTGGAAGCATTGTGGTAATTGCCAATGTGTTTGGATTCAAACAGGTAATACCGCTTGCGGAAGGTGATAATGTAATAGGTCGTCGCTGTGTAGGCACGGTAATCAACACTCCTATTGAAACGGGAGACATGAGTATGGACAGACGCCATTGCATCATCAACGTGAAACGAAACAAGGCCGGGAAACTGATCTATACGCTTAGAGATGCGCCGAGTCTGACAGGTACGTTCCTACACAATGAGGTTCTGGGAGATAAAGACAGGATGCGCATTGAAGATGGCGCTATCATGACACTGGGGGCTACATCGATTATTCTGAAAGCCGGAAAATAAATGTTATCTACATAATTAATAAGCACACTTAGTATTAGAGAGGGAAAAAGGGCTGCACTCGTTAAGAATGCAGCCCTTTTCATTATGCTTATTTCTCAGGAATTAGAGAATGCTCTTTACTGTTTCAAGCATACCGTTTGCCTGAATTGAATCCAGGTTGGCTTTGATAGCAGCAGTCAGCCCCGGAACGTTGTTCAGGTTCTCACCCCAGATGAACTCAGCTCCCAGCACGCCTTCGGCTACGGTCTGTGTACAGCCGCTTGCCCAAAGTTGAGTAAGCAAGTCCATGATTTCAGGAGCGTCATTGGGAACAATGGCAGCACCGTCGGCACGAACACCGCCTTTGTAGTAAGTGATGATAGCTGCCAATCCTAATACAAGGCCTTTAGGCAATTCACCCTTACGTTCGAGGTATGTTTTCAAACCGGGAAGGTCACGTGTTTCGTATTTGGGGAATGAGTTCAGCATGATGCTTGTTACGGCGTGGTCAACAAACGGGTTGTTGAAGCGTTCCAATACATCTTTTGCAAACTGATTCAACTCGTCTTTCGGCAAGTTCAATGTTTCCATCAACTCATCGAACATCACTTTGTTGATGTACTGTCCTACCACTTCGTGGTTGCAGGCATCACGCACAATGTTTACCCCTGAAAGGTATGCAACGGGTGACAACACGGTGTGAGGGCCGTTAAGCAAGGTTACCTTACGTTCGTGGTAAGGAGCTTCAGAAGGTACGAACAATACGTTCAAACCGGCTTTATCAGCAGGGAATTCTTTAGAAACTTCCTGAGGAGCTTCGATAACCCACAAGTGGAAGATTTCTGCCTGTACTACCAAGTTGTCATCATACTGAAGTTTTTCTTTGATAGCATCGATGTCTTTGCGGGGGAAGCCCGGTACGATACGGTCAACCAACGTTGCATAAACACCGCAAGCTTCTTCAAACCATGTTTTGAATTCGGCACCGAGGTTCCAAAGTTCAATGTACTGGTAGATGGTTTCTTTCAGTTTGTGACCGTTAAGGAAGATCAACTCGCATGGGAAGATGATAAGTCCCTTGCTCTTGTCGCCATTAAAGGTTTTGAAACGATGGTAAAGCAACTGAGTTAGCTTGCCCGGATAAGAAGATGCAGGAGCATCATCGAGCTTGCAAGAAGGATCGAAAGCGATACCTGCCTCTGTTGTATTTGAAATAACGAAACGCATTTCAGGTTGTTCGGCCAGTTTCATGAACTCTGCGTTCTGAGAATATGGGTTGAGTGAACGACTGATAACGTCAATCATGGTAAGGTTGTTAACCACCTCACCTTTATCAAGTCCCTGAAGATTCACGTGGTACAGATTGTCCTGCGCATTCAACATGTCAACCATACCTTTATCAATAGGCTGTACGACTACAACGCTGCTGTTAAAGTCGGTTTTTTCATTCATGTTGTAAACGATCCAGTCAACAAACGCACGAAGGAAGTTACCTTCGCCAAACTGAATGATGCGTTCGGGACGCTGCACTTTCACGGCTGTTTCTTTGTTTAAAGCTTTCATTCTAATTGCAATTTATAAAATATTTATAATCAGTATTTTAATCAAATTCAAAATAATAATCGATATTCTCTTTCATCAGAATATCAATGGGCATGTACTTCTCTGATAAGACGTTTTGTTTGAACACTACGTACTCACACAAAGCTCTGATTCCGCGATATCCCTGCAAGCCGGGACGCTGCCCGATGAGGTATTTCACATAGCCCGCTTTCATGAGGTCTGTGTTCTTATCCAGCAAGTCATAACCAATCAGGGCTTCCATCTTCCGACCGCTTTCGCGCAGGAAATTACCAACCTGGTAAACTCTGGAGTTAAACACAATGCCCAGCTCTGCATCCGGATGATTCTTGAAAAAGTTTTCGAGGGCTTCGTAATCTGTGGTTGTATTGTCTTTGTTCAAAACAAATTCAAGCACTCTTACTTGCGGAAAACTTTCGTTGATGTACTGCATGAAACCCTCCATGCGGCGAATCATCTGTATCTCGGCGGGATTGTCTTTTCCATTCACTAAGAAAAGAACCAGCTTCTGCCCTTCCCGATAGCTCTGCATCAGCAATTTGGCAGCTATGTACCCGCTCATGTGCGAGTCTTGCCCGATGTATTTCAACGCACGGGCACCTTCTATGTTTAAATCAACAAAGATGTAGGGTACCTTGCGCGTTTGCAAAACAACTGCAAGCTCTGTCGTTTCTTTCTCGAAATTAGGCGCTATGAGTGCGGCATCAATCTCCATGTTTCGCAAGGTGTCACAACCCTTGCTATAAGATGATTCATGGGCATGCACATAGTAAATGAATTCCACACTTACATTAAACGGACGCAGTTCGAGTGCTGCTTTTTCAATGCCTTGGGCAACGGAATGCCAATAATCTCCTTCCTGATGGGCGGGGATCAAACAGGCTATCTGATACCTTTTTTTGGCTGCCAAACCAATAGCAAACATATTGGGATGGTAATCAATCTCTTTCAAAACTTTCTGCACTTTTTTCAAAGTGGCCTCAGAAACTTCGCCTCTGTTATGCATCACACGGTCAACTGTTCCGGCCGAAACTCCGGCTATACGTGCAATGTCTTTAATGGTGTAATTCTTCTTATCCATGTGTTTTTACGCCTCGTATTAAGGTCAGTATAAGATTTTTTTCGCATATTTGTTCTTTGAAGGGCAAATACGCAAAGCGTTTAAATATTATAAATTTTCCCGCAAATATACGAATAATTTTGGTTTGCCAAGTAAAACTTCTATTTTTGTGTTCGATAACGGTTAATAAAAGTAAAAGGTCTGAAAGACCTATTTGGCTTATTACCAATGTAATACCGGCGGATACTAATTAAGTAACAATTATATACTTTTAAAGCGCAATAAAATGAAGAATTTCATGGATGAGAATTTCTTGCTGCAAACAGAAACTGCACAGAAATTGTATCACGGGCATGCTGCTAAAATGCCGATCATTGATTATCACTGTCACCTTATTCCTAAAATGGTTGCGGATGATCATAAGTTCAAATCATTAACGGAGATATGGCTTGGAGGCGACCATTATAAATGGCGTGCCATGCGTACCAACGGTATTGATGAGCGCTATTGTACAGGAACGGACACAACCGACTGGGAAAAATTTGAGAAATGGGCGGAGACAGTGCCTTACACCATGAGAAACCCATTGTATCACTGGACTCACCTGGAGCTGAAAACAGCTTTCGGTATTGATAAGATTTTGAATTCGAAAACAGCACGTGAAATCTTTGATGAGTGTAACGAGAAGCTGGCTAAACCGGAGTATTCGGCTCGTGGCATGATGCGTCGCTACAACGTTGAAGCGGTTTGCACAACCGATGATCCCATCGATTCTCTGGAGTATCACATTCAGACTCGCGAGAGTGGTTTCGAAGTGAAAATGCTTCCTACCTGGAGACCCGACAAGGCAATGGCGGTTGAGGTGCCTGCTGATTTCAAAGCGTACATGGAGAAATTGTCTGAGGTAAGCGGGGTAACCATCTCGAACTTCGACGACATGATTGCTGCATTGCACAAACGTCACGACTTCTTCGCTGAGCAGGGCTGTAAATTGTCTGATCACGGTATTGAGGAGTTCTATGCTGAAGATTATACGGATGCTGAGATCAAAGCGATTTTCAACAAGGTGTACGGCGGCAGCGAACTGACCAAGGAAGAGATTCTGAAATTCAAATCGGCTATGCTGATTGTATTCGGCGAAATGGATGCTGATAAGGGATGGACACAACAGTTCCACTACGGTGCCATTCGTAACAACAACACCAAGATGTTCAAATTACTGGGACCGGATACCGGTTTCGATTCGATCGGTGAATTTACTACTGCCAAAGCAATGGCTAAGTATCTTGATAAGCTGAACAGCAGAGGCAAGCTGACTAAAACGATTTTGTACAACCTGAACCCTTCTGCCAACGAGGTTATTGCTACTATGTTGGGTAACTTCCAGGACGGAACAATAGCCGGAAAGATTCAATTCGGTTCGGGATGGTGGTTCCTCGATCAGAAAGACGGTATGGAGAAACAAATGAATTCTCTGTCGGTACTGGGTCTGCTAAGCCGCTTCGTAGGTATGCTTACCGACTCTCGCTCATTCCTTTCTTATCCTCGTCACGAATATTTCCGCAGAACATTGTGTAACCTGGTAGGTCGCGATGTTGAGAACGGTGAGATTCCTTACGCTGAGATTGAAAGGGTGAACCAAATGATTGAAGACATCAGCTACAACAACGCCAAGAACTTCTTTCAATTTTAAATAGCACTGAGCAAACTTTTGCTATACAGAAATGGCTGCTTATCGGGTGATAGGCAGCCATTCTTTTATGGTTGAATCGGGTAATAATCACCTGAATCGTTTCTTCTTGAAATAAGGGTATGTTACCAGCAGGAAGAAGATAAGTGATAACACGGCCATGGCCAGACAGAAACGGTAAAGTACCGGAAGTGATTCGGGTATCTGTGCCGTTGTGTAGCAGGCAATGGCTATACCGATGGAGATACCGGTTTCCCACGACAATAGATGCATGGTATTGGCAGTGCCGCGCTGACAATGTTGTGACAGTTTCACAAACATAAGCAGAAACTCGGGGGTAACCAAACCCATACCGATACCCAGCAAAACAGCGCCGGGAGCAGTGGTTGATCCTGCAACGGGAAAAGCCAGCAATGCTGTAGCCAGAATCATCACAACCAGTCCGCTGATAATCTGCCCGAGGAAGTTGTCTTCCTTGAAAAGCAGTTTCAGGAATACAGCCGAAATGAAAAAACCGGTTCCGACCACGGCAAAGAACGGAATGCTATATCCCATCAGAACCACACATTTATACGTATCGGGTACCAACGTGATCAGCACACTGGGAATCAGTGCAATGAGAATCATGTTAAGCATGGGTATCCATCCGCGTCCGAGTAAAAAGCGGTCTGTTGTGCACAGCTTCGAACCGATAGGTGCACGAAAAGGCACATACAGCATGTTAATCAGCAAAATGCCCACTCCTCCTACCGCAGCCGACAGATAAACCACTTCATCAAATCCGCGGTACATGAAAACGGCAATGCCGGCAGCAACTCCCATCATCATGCCGAAGCGGGAAGTCCATCCGAAAACCACATTACTGGCGCTTCGCTTACCCGGATTGGTAAGGTCTATTGCCAAGGTAATGCTGGTTGTGGTAGCCAACCCGAATGATATTCCGTGAATAAGACACAGCAACATAAACTCTACGGGAGTTTGCACAAACAAGCAGGCAGCGTTAACCAACAGCATGATGGCAAACGATAACAAGCAAATGTGTTTACGCTTATAGGTATCCATCAGGTAACTGTAGAACGGACCTGCCAGAAACATTCCCGCCGTAAGCAGCACAAATATGCTACCTGTAAAAGCGAGTGAAACACCCAAGCGTCCCGCCATGACCACAGGTAACATGGGAAGTAACATGTAGCGGGAAATAAACAACAAAAAATTACCTAAACAAATTTGCAGATAGCTCGAAGAAAGCAGTCCGCTAGTATTGCTCTTTCTCATTTGGGAAATCGGAATCTTTTACGTCTGTTACATATTGTTGAATCGCATCGGTCATGATGGTATGCAAATCGGCATAGCGGCGCAAAAAGCGCGGACTGAAGCCTTTACTCATACCCAGCATGTCCTGAACAACCAGTACCTGACCGTCGACCTTGCCTCCGGCACCAATACCGATCACCGGAATGGTAAGCTCTTTGGCTACGCGTTCGGCTAGTGAGGCCGGAATCTTTTCGAGTACCAGGGCAAAGCAACCTGCTTCTTCCAACAAATGGGCATCGCTAAGTAGCTTTTCAGCTTCAGCCTCATCTTTGGCACGCACGGTGTAAGTGCCGTACTTGTTGATGGATTGAGGCATGAGTCCGAGGTGTCCCATGATGGGTATTCCGGCACACAAAATTCGCTTAACGGTTTCGATGATTTCTTCTCCGCCCTCCAATTTCAAAGCATCGGCATGGCTCTCTTTCATGATTCTGATAGCAGAAGCCAATCCCTCTTTGGAGTTTCCCTGATAAGAACCAAACGGCATGTCGACCACTACCATCGCTCTATTCACCGCACGAACAACCGATTTACCGTGATAGATCATCTGATCCAGCGTGATAGGTAAAGTCGTTACATTACCGGCCATCACATTAGAAGCTGAATCGCCTACGAGGATCACATCCATTCCGGCGCCATCAACAATCTTGGCCATTGTGTAGTCGTATGCTGTTAGCATCGATATCTTTTCGCCTCTTTCTTTCATCTCAATGAGGCGATGAGTTGTCACTTTGCGGGTATCGTCTGAAATATAACCAGCCATAATATTTGAAATTAATAATTAAAAATTGGCTGCAAAGTTATAGCTTTCGGGTGGAACGAAGAAATATTTCTCTATATTTTGGTCTCTGCCCGGAAAGGTTATTCATGAAAGGGTATTCTGTGCGAAAACCCCTATGACAGGAAATCTCTTCCATCAATCACCTTTTGGACGGGAACGGAATATAAAACGAAGAGATTGATCGTACATCACATAATTCCATATCCAATTGATTAATACCATCAATTTGTTCTTTACTCCCAAGATGGAACGCAAATGCACCAACAACCAAACCGCCCAAGCCAGAAATCCCTGAAGCTTTATCTTTTTAATATCGGCCACTGCTTTGTTGCGGCCAACAGTAGCCAATGATCCTTTGTCCTTGTACTTGAAAGGAGTCAGTGCACCACCCTTCTCCACCTGCATCAAGTTCTTGGCCAGCAGTTCACCCTGTTGAATAGCCACAGGCGCCACTTGCGGATAGCCATTGGGGAAGTCGGGCTCGGTTTGCATACAGATATCACCAATGGCAAAGAGATTGCTGTGTCCTTTCAACTGATTGAATTCATTCACTACTAACCTACCGGCACGTGCCAGACAATCGTCTGCTATGCCTCCGAAACGTTCTGCCGTAACCCCGCTCACCCAGATCAGCGTATTCGTAGCAATGGTTTGCCCGTCGCTCATAATCACCTTACCATCTACATAATCGGTTACATGTATCTCAGTGATGATATTTACTTCCATCTCCGTGAGGAATTTATAGACATGAGCCGATGCTTCCTCAGACATGACATTCAGCAAACGGGAGGATCCTTCGATGAGGTAGATATTCACTTCGTGATCGGCCAAATCGGGATAATCTTTGGGGATGATGTAACGCTTCATCTCGGAAAGGGCTCCGGCTATTTCCACACCCGTAGCTCCACCGCCCACAATCACAATGTTGAGCAGGGCTTGCTTCTGATCTGCATCGGTGCAATCGAGCGCTCTCTCCAAATTATATAGTAGTGTATTTCGCAGAGTGAGGGCTTCTTCCACACTCTTCATGGGCAGGGCTGCTTTGCGAATGTTTTCGTTACCAAAGAAGTTGGTGGTAGTGCCCGCCGCAATGACCAGGTAGTCATACGACAAAGTACCTATGGGTGTCTCAATATAGTTTTGGTCACTCACAATTCGGGTGACTGCCGCCATACGGAAATAGAAGTTTTTCTTCTTACTGAAGTTCTTTCTGAAAGGAAAGGAAATGGAACTGGGTTCTAATCCTGCCGAAGCAACCTGGTATAACAGGGGCTGAAACTGGTGGTAATTGTGCCTGTCGACCAACACTACCTGAAAATGATCGCCACAAAGCTTATCGGCCAGAGCCAGACCGGCAAAGCCGCCTCCTATTATAACCACTCTCTTTTGAGAGGTACGAGGTATCTTTATTGTATCCATTTGGTATTTATTATCAAATAATACAAAAAAAACACCTCGCTAAAGAGCTTGTTCAGCCTTTAAACATAAATAACAGAAAAATTTCCGTTATTGGTTATGATTGGAATATGAACATAGCATTTGGAAGTCTATTCCTGTGAAATCGCTGAGCACATGATGGCATTTGCCGGCAATCGCTTCACGCGGATTGGTGGTTGCCAGTCCGATAACCGTTGCCCCCGACGACATGCCTGCCTGCAGTCCGTGAAAAGAGTCTTCGAACACAAACGTATGGGCGGGAACAGCATCAAACAGCTTCATGCCTAGCAAGAAACATTCGGGATTGGGTTTGGATTCGGTAAACATGTCGGCCGTGATAATGCGGTCGAATCTTTCGGTTAACCGGGGATGAGCCTTATACACATTCGCCATTTTCTTTTCGTTGGAGCTGGTCACAACGGCTATTTTAACTCCGTTGGCTTTTAAATCATCCAAGAAAGCTTCCACACCGGGGATGTAATTGAACTGCATATTCGCCTCAAACGTATCCAGATCGATACGGATTTGCTGTTGCACATCGGTCATGCCAACAAAATGATTGTCGTATATCTGAGTCAGCGTTTGTCCTTTGATTCTGCGACCAAAGTCTTTCTCGCCCAAGTATTGGTAGCCTTGCTCATCCCAGAAGATGGTGTACTGCCCTTCGGTATCCATAATCACTCCATCAAAATCAAACAAAGCAGCTATTATTGTATTTCTATCCATATTATTTACCATTAGAATCTAAAAAAATATAAAATTATTCGGTTATGTGAGGCGCAAAGTTCCGAATAATCATTGGATGAGACAAATATTTGCTACCTTTGGCAACTTAAAAAAACGTAAAAGAAAACGCATGGCGCAAAACAACGACCCGCATACACTTGGTACAGAAAGCATAGGTAAACTACTGCTTCAATACTCTATTCCGGCTATTATTGGTATGACAGTAACTTCTATCTATCATATCATTGACAGCATCTTTATAGGACATGGAGTGGGACCAATGGCCATATCGGGTTTAGCCATCACTTTTCCGTTTATGAACCTGGTTATGGCCTTCTGCACGCTGGTTGCCGGAGGCGGTGCTGCTCTTTCATCCATCAGTTTGGGAAGAAAAGACATGAACGGAGCTACCCATATTCTGGGTAATACGCTGATGCTTTGCATCATCAATGCAGTAGCCTTCGGAAGTATGGCTTATATTTTTCTGGATGACATTCTTCTTTTCTTCGGTGCCAGTGAAATAACCCTGCCCTATGCTCGCGATTTCATGAAGGTTATCTTAATAGGTACGCCAATTTCTTATATAATGATTGGGCTCAATAACGTAATGCGTGCCACAGGCTATCCCAAGAAAGCCATGCTTACATCGATGGTAACTGTTTTGGGAAATATTATCCTGGCTCCTATCTTTATATTCTATTTTAAATGGGGCATTCAGGGAGCGGCAACGGCTACCGTCATAGCGCAATCAATCGGGATGGTTTGGGTACTGAAGCATTTCACCTGTTCGCAGAGTTATGTGCATCTCACCCGCAACTTCTGGAAAGTTGATTTAGGTATTGTGGGACGGATATTCTCCATCGGCATGGCACCTTTCCTCATGAATCTGTGCACCTGTGCCATTGTTATTGTTATCAACGTGAGTTTGCAGAAGCACGGCGGCGACATGGCCATTGGTGCGTATGGCATTATCAACCGGCTGATGACTGTTTTTGTGATGACGGTTATGGGACTTACCATGGGACTGCAACCCATTATCGGTTATAACTTCGGTGCCAAAAACATGAAACGGGTAAAGCAGGCACTTCGTTTGGGAATTATAAGCGGAGTATCTATTACCACTACCGGATTTCTGATCTGCGAAATCTTTCCACACGCAGTTTCGGCCATGTTCACCAACAGCGGCGAATTAATAGGCATGGCATCAGAAGGCATCCGCATCACCATCATGCTTTTCCCCTTTGTGGGCTGCCAGATTGTTATCTCCAACTTCTTTCAAAGCATCGGCAAGGCAAAAGTCAGCATTTTCCTTTCATTATCCCGGCAATTGGTTTACCTGCTTCCTTTCTTACTCATATTACCCAGACAATATGGCGTTACCGGTGTGTGGGCAAGCATGCCGGCATCCGACTTCTTCGCCTTTTTCACAGCCGTAATCTGTTTGATCATCTATTTCAAGAAACTATCCCATTCAGACCATTTAAAAGGATTCACAGAACAAACTTTCCATTAAGGTAATTGTTTCAATAGAAATGTAAACTCTATCTTTGCATTTCGTTTTATAAAACAATTTATATGAAGAAGAATAAGACTTTTCTCCTATCCCTCTTCTCCCTGTTATTCATGTACGGCTGTGACTTAATTGACTATCATCCTTACGACGTAGACATATCGGGCGAAACGGGTATCAACGCCAAAAACATGGCCAAAATAGAATCCAACTGCAAAGGAAAAACAACCATAAAGTTTGCAGTTATGGGTGATTCGCAACGGTGGTATGACGAGACGGAACAATTCGTGAAACACATTAACCGTCGAAACGATATTGACTTTGTCATTCACGGGGGCGACGTCAGTGACTTTGGTATAACCAAGGAGTTTTTGTGGCAACGTGATATCCTGAACGGTCTCAAATTCCCATACGTAGTTATCATCGGCAATCACGATGTACTGGGAACCGGTGAAGAGGTTTACACCAAAGTGTTTGGTGAAGACAATTTCTCATTCATTGCCGGTAACGTAAAGTTTGTCTGCCTCAACACCAATGCTATTGAGTATGATTATTCACACCCGGTGCCCGACTTCGATTTCATTGAGAACGCACTAGCCGACCGGAAGGATGAATACAGTAAAACGGTTTTCTCCATGCACGTTCGTCCGCTGATCTACGAATTCAATAACAACGTAGCCAAAGTATTTCATCGGTACGTAAAGGAAGCACCCGGCATTCAGTTTTGCACCGCCGCACATGAACATCACCTCACGGCAGAAGCCATATTTGAAGACGGCATCATGTACTACGGAAGTGACAGCATGAATCATCGCAGTTATTTAGTATTCACCATTAATCCCGAAGGATATGAATATGAAGTGGTTTATTTTTAACCTGCTGTTTTTAAGCGGATGTGCTTTTGTAACACCAAGCTTACAAGCGCAGGAAACTAAATACGACCGACGGATTCATCGCTACCGCAAGCATTGGGAAAACCTGATACCCACTCACCTGAAACTGCAATATGCAGGTAATATGGGAGCCGTTTCCGTAGGAACCGGATGGGATTATGGCAAAAGGAATCAATGGGAAACGGATGTATACTTGGGTTTCTTACCTAAAAATTCGTCGAAAAGAGCCAAGATGACCATGACGCTGAAACAAAACTACATGCCGTGGAGCTGGTCTGTCAACGACAAACTATCCATAGAACCACTGGCATGCGGACTGTACATGAACACCATTTTCGGTGATGAGTTTTGGGCAGAGGAGCCGGAACGTTACCCCAACGGGTATTACGGTTTTTCAACTAAAGTACGCTTTCATGCCTATTTGGGACAGCGATTTACCATTAATATCAATCCGCAACAGAGGCATTCCGCCAAAGAAGTCACTTTCTTCTATGAACTTAGCGCCAGTGATTTATATATAGCGAGTGCTGTCGGTAACAGTTATCTAAAACCGCGAGATTATCTTAGTTTGTCGTTCGGAGTGAAGTTACAGCTATTTTAATTGAAAGGAGGAGGTTTCTGCAAACAAATCAAATGCTGTGTTGTTTGTATGGATATAATAGTTAGATAATATGATTGAACAACTACTGTCTAACCCGCTGTTCCGAAATGTATCGGCCGGCGAGTTACGGAAAAACTTTGAAGGGCTGACGTATAAAGTTAAGAACTATACTAAAGGTGAGATTCTGGCGCATCAGGGTGACGTGTGCAACAAACTGGTTATCCTGACCAAAGGAAGCGTGAGGGGTGAAATGATTGACGAATCGGGACGCCTGATTAAGATAGAAGATATTGCAGCTCCCAGAGCATTGGCACCACTGTTTCTTTTCGGTGCAGCCAACCGTTTTCCGGTTGAGGTAACGGCCAATGAAAACACCGAAGCAATCATCATTCCCAAAGAGAGTGTCATCAAACTCTTTGCACGCAACGAAGCGTTTTTGGAGAACTACATGAATATGTCGGCCAATTACGCACAAACGTTGTCGGAAAAGCTTTTCTTCATGTCATTCAAAACCATCCGTCAAAAGCTGGCTTCTTACTTTCTGCGGCTGTCGGCCACTCAGGGAAGCCAGATACTATTAGATCGATCACAACAGGAACTGGCTGATTACTTCGGCATTTCCCGTCCGTCACTGGCACGGGAAGTTTCGCACATGCAAGACGACGGATTGATTAAAGCCGACCGCAAACAGATAACGATTCTGAATAAGGAAAAGCTGAAAATTCTTATCCGATAGAAAAAAAACAGAGCTTGTAACATTGGTTACAGAATTAGGTACATTGACTGCCGTACCTTTGCCATACAAATTAAAAGTAAACGAATTTAATAATCACTTAATACGTAATAATTATGAGTATGTTCTGTTATCAATGTCAGGAAGCCTCAAAAGGAATAGGCTGTACAATCAGCGGAGTATGTGGTAAAACTCCCGAAGTAGCCAATATGCAAGATCTTCTTCTCTTCGTGGTCAGAGGGGTTGCAGTTTACAATCAGGAACTTCGCAAAGAAGGAAAAGCATCTGCCGAAGCCGACAAGTTTGTGTTCGACGGACTGTTTACGACTATTACCAACGCTAACTTTGACAATGCTGCCATCATTGCCAAGATTAAAAGCGGATTGGAACTGAGAAACCGTTTGGCACAACAAGTGACTATAGCCAACGCACCCGACGAATGTACCTGGAACGGTTCGGAAGCCGAATTTGAAGCCAAATCAAAAACCGTAGGTGTATTACGTAACGAAAACGAAGACATCCGCTCACTGAAAGAATTGGTTCATTACGGAATCAAAGGAATGGCTGCTTACGTGGAACATGCTTATAACCTCGATTCAAAAGATCCTGAGATATACAGCTTCATGCAACATGCATTGGCTGAAATTACCCGCAACGATATTTCAGTAGAAGACCTTATTGCCCTGACACTTGAAACAGGCAGGGTTGGTGTGGCAGCTATGGCACAGCTCGATGCAGCCAACACCGGCCACTTCGGTAATCCGGAACTATCAGAAGTAAACATCGGAGTAAGAAACAACCCCGGTATCCTGATTAGCGGTCACGATCTGAAAGACCTAGAAGAACTGTTGCAACAAACAGAAGGCACCGGCATTGACGTTTACACGCACAGCGAAATGCTTCCTGCTCACTACTATCCGCATCTGAAGAAATACAAACACCTGGCCGGTAACTACGGTAACGCCTGGTGGAAACAAAAAGAAGAATTTGAAAGCTTCAACGGCCCTATCCTCTTTACAACCAACTGCATTGTACCTCCTACCTCAAAGGCTACTTACAAAGACCGCATCTACACAACAGGTGCATCGGGCCTCGACGGAGCCATTCACATTGCAGAGCGTAAAGATGGTCAGCCCAAAGATTTCTCTATCATCATTGAGCATGCTAAACGTTGCCAGCCACCGGTAGAAATTGAAAGCGGCACCATCGTAGGCGGGTTTGCTCATGCACAAGTATTGGCCTTGGCCGACAAGGTTGTTGACGCAGTGAAGAGCGGAGCTATCAGCAAGTTCTTTGTGATGGCAGGTTGCGACGGACGCATGAAGAGCCGCAGCTACTACACCGAGTTTGCTGAGAAATTACCTAAAGACACCGTTATTCTGACAGCCGGTTGCGCGAAGTATCGCTATAACAAACTGCCTTTGGGCGACATCAACGGAATTCCACGCGTACTCGACGCCGGTCAGTGCAACGACAGCTACTCATTGGCAGTAATCGCCCTGAAGCTGAAAGAAGTATTCGGATTGGACGACATCAACGACCTGCCCATTGTGTACAACATTGCGTGGTACGAACAAAAAGCGGTTATCGTCTTGTTGGCATTGCTTTACCTGGGTGTGAAGAAAATACACCTCGGTCCTACTCTGCCCGCATTCCTTTCACCCAACGTAGCCAAAGTATTGGTTGAGAACTTCGGAATTGGCGGCATCAGCACAGCAGATGCAGACATCGCTAAATTCCTTAGCTAAAGAAAAGAAGCAATAGGTTCAGCATAGTTTACCCTAGTGTAAACAGCAGAGAGGGGTGCATGTTTCGTGATGCACCCCTCTTCTGTTTATCCGGTTGGAAAGAATCTATCTCCTTCGAAACTATTTCTGTTCTTCGTGCGGAAGCAATAAATGCAGCACCACACCCACCACGGCAGCCAGTCCGATGCCCGAGAATGAGAAATCACCCCACGTAAACACAGCACCACCAATACCGATGGTCAGTGTCAGCGAGAAGATAATGATGTTACGCGTGCGAGTAAAATCCACACAACTATTTATTAAATTGGCTACACCGGCAGCAGCGATGGTACCAAACAGCAACAACATAATGCCACCCAATACAGCACTCGGAATTGATTTCAGCAAAGCACTCACCTTACCGATAACCGAGAAAATAATACCCGTAAACGCAGCGATACGAATAACCGTGGGGTCAGTAACCTTGGTCAGCGACATAGCCCCGGTTACTTCCGAATAGGTCGTTACGGGAGGGCCACCGAGGAAACCAGCCACGAAACAAGCCAATCCGTCACCCAATAACGTACGGTGCAAACCGGGATCTTTCACAAAATCTT
>MTLE01000655.1_pt1 | contig 19516 bp, 9 predicted proteins | sample 1982461 | NCBI WGS metagenome assembly MTLE01 (sample SAMN05712605, study PRJNA340218) | biofilm metagenome | isolation source: sample SPL anode biofilm adapted to -200 mV | place: USA | collected 2012-02-03
CCGCCACGGCGGCGGCGGGGGTCCAATCCTGATGCGAAGGTTCGTTGAAATCGCCGGTCAGAAAAACGGGCGCGCCACTGGCCAGGATCGGTTTCAACTCCTCCAGCAGGCGGCCGACTTGGGCGCCCCGGGCCTTACGGGCGGCTTCCACCGCCTCGCTGGCGGTGTGCAGGAACGGCGCGTCGGCGTAGGGGATGCCGAGGAGTTGGTAAGGCTGGTAAGGCGCGTGCATCAGGTGGGCGTTGAACATCCACGCCTCCCGGCCCGAGGGCAAGCGCACGCAAACGCCCCATTTGCGGGGGGTGTTGGTCACAATCGGGTAGCGGCTCAAAATGCCGGTGCCGTCCCCTTGATCGAGATAGTTCCAGCCCAACAAATCGGCTAATTTTTTGCCGTTGTCGGGGCGGGGGCCTTCTGCGGCATAACCCCGCGTCTCTTGAAATCCGGCGATATCGGCTTTGGCGGCTTGGATAACCGCCAAGGTCTGCGCAAGGGGCTGCTTGCCGGCGTCACCACCGTGCCAGAGATTAAACGACATGACCCGAAGGGTTTCGCCGGCCTGGGCCTGGCCGCTGAACAGGCTGGCGAAGAGCAAAAGCAGGGCGGGCCCGGGCCTCCAAGATAGGGCTTTGGCGAGGCGGGCAAATATGGTTGCGCTCAGCAATCCTAAACCATTGGTTCGTAAGGTTGGACGGCTCAAGGAACGAGCTATTTTTTGCATGCGGATTAGACTACCATGGGACGTAACCCGTGCAAGGTTTCACCAGTAAAAGGGCTGTAAAAAAGGCGCGGAGATTGCGAGACGAACGGGGGCGTTCGGCTAGGGCTGGCTCCCCCCCGTTGCTGCCGATGCCATTAGGCGCAACTAAACCGCAATGCTGGAGTTAATATGGAATGCTGGCCAAGCCAGCAGGCGGTAAACGAATAAAAATTGTATTCCATGATGGCCTGAATGGGGGCGGGCGCGTCGGCTTATATGGCTGCGCCGCAAAATATTATCGATGCAATCCCCTTCCAGGCGAAACGGATGCGCCTGGCGCATTCCCGTCGCGCTGTTTTGGCCAATTCAGCGGTAATTTCTGATTCCACTGCGCTTCCTTGGCTCTATCATTTCCTCATTCCCGCCAAATTTTCAACCTGTGGCGGCACCTCGGGCAAAAACTCATTCCCGAGTCGGCGGAGGGTTAAAAATTCGAAGCTTTTTGCAAACTTTTGCCGTTCTGGTGGATGCCATTTCAGCGAATGGCACTTTTATTGCTTTTCTTTGGTGCGGGTAAGATCTTCATTCTTGCGTCGGGGGGAAAAACCGCAAGGACTGGAGGCAACCATGGGCCGGCCAAAAGGCCGGGGGGATTATCTTAAATTCGACTCAAGTGGGGGAGTGTGTTTGATTAGTAGGTAAGTTTAAATATGAAGCGTATTATTGCAGGGATGCGAAATTGGCCGTTCTTTTCAGGCTTAAATTACCCCCATCCGCATCGTTCCCTCCTCCTGCTGGCCTTGCTTTGGCTGGCGGGCAGTAGTTCTAATTTACGGGCTGCCGATACCAATTTCACCCGCCGGGTGGAATTCCTGGAACCGCAGCGCACGGTGTATTATTTGGAATCGGCCAGCGCCACAACCAACGCCACCCCGGCAAAATCTGCCCTGCCCCCCAGCAAGGATTCTTGGACCCGAGCAATTTCTGCCAAGGGTTCGGCGGATACCGTCCAATTTGGCAGCCGCGTGGTCCTAAAAGTGAAGCCGGGCGTGGAATTATCCTCGATCATCGCTGGCCAGGGATTGGAAATAAGCCGTCAATTGCCCGAAGGCATCGTGATCCTCCAAGCCACGAATAGCGAAGCCGCCATCCAGGCCGCCGCCGCTCTGGCCACCAATGCCCACGTGGAAATCAGTTATCCCGTCACCAAGCGGCGGGCCAAAAAGATGGGCCGCTATTCCGCCAAGCCGAATGACACTTATTTCAGCGATTTGTGGCATCTGGAAAACCGCGATAGCAACGGCACCCCATTGGGCATCGACCTTAATGTGCGCGAAGCGTGGTCCGTGACCAAAGGCAGCAATGTCATCGTGGCGGTGGCGGATGATGGAATTGATATGAAGCATCCGGACTTGGCGGGCAACGTGACGAACGCCCCGAATCATGATTTTGACAACACCGCCAACGACGGCAGCCCGCATGGCAGTGATAACAACCACGGCACGGCGGTGGCGGGTTTGATCGGCGCGGTGGGCAGCAACAGCGTGGGTGTTTCCGGCGTGGCCCCGCAGATCACCATGGCCAGCTGGGTCATGTGGAGTCCCGAGGGCTACATTGTCAGCGACGAAACTTTGATGGATTTGTTCCAATACAAATCCAACGTGGTGGCGGTGCAAAACCATAGTTGGGGCAGCGCGGGTGGAACCATCGGCACGATGGACGCGCTCAGCAACGTGGGTGTCTCCAACGCCGTGAACTATGGCCGGGGAGGCAAAGGCGTGGTTATTGTCCGCTCCGCGGGCAACATGCGAATAGGAGGGGGGTACGATAGCTTTAACAATCAAATCCCCTCCATGGGCGCCAATGACGACGCCTACGGCAACGATCCGCGGGTGATCGCGGTGGCCGCCGCGCGCTTTGACGGCTTGTTTTGCAGTTATTCCTCCCAAGGCGCGAGCATCTTGGTGGGCGCGCCCAGTGGCGATCCCGATGAATACGGCAACGAGGATCCGAACGCACCCAATTTGATGACCACCGACCGCACGGGCACCGCCGGCTATAACTCCAGTTCCAGTGGCGCGGGCAGCAGCTATTGTTTCGGGAACTCGGGGTTTAACGGCACCTCCGCTTCCGCGCCGGAAATCAGCGGCGTGGCGGCGCTTATCCTGGCGGCTAACACGAATTTGACCTATCGGGATGTGCAGCAGGTCCTGCTCCAATCGGCCCATTACTCCACGACCGCCGATGGGGATATCCACACGAACGCGGCGGGCTTTGTGATCAGCCACAATTTGGGCTATGGCGTGCCGGATGCGGGCTTTGCTGTGGCCTTGGCCAAACATTGGTCCAACCGGCCGACCGCTACGGAAATCAAAGTAGCGGCCTCCTCCGCGCTGCCCACAATCACCAGCCAGGCACTGCAAGTGGTTTGCGCGGGAGACGGCATCACTTCGGACCTTGAATCCATCGCCTGCTGGCCGGGCATGGGAGTGCATGCCAATACCACCACCGCCGCGCTTCCCCTGGTTTATGTGGGCCAAGCAACCGAACCGATCTCCGAGGATTTAACGGGCAAAGCCGCCTTGATTCAACGGGGCGTGAATTACTTTGAGGAAAAAATCAAATTTGCCGTGGCCGCCGGAGCCTCATTTGTGGTCATCTTCAACAACACCTCGGCCACCGACAAGATCCCGATGCAAACACCGTTTGCGGCGATTCCGGCCGTGTTTATCAACAAGGAATCGGGCGATGCTTTAAGTGAATTTGTCACCGCCCATCCAAATACCACCGCGCAAATTGCCTATAATCCCGCCGTTGCTACCTTTGACGTGACCGACACGCTGGCGTGCGAACACGTCGGCTTGAAAATCACCACCACCGCCACCGCGCGGGGCAATCTGCGCATCGTCCTGGTGTCACCGTCCGGCACGCGCAGTGTGATGCAAGCGGTGAACACCGACGGCTACCCCGCGCCGGACAGTTATATTTATTGGTCCACGCATCATTTCTATGAAAGCAGCTACGGCCAGTGGCGGTTGGAAATTGGCAATGAATTAACCGCTGACAGCTTTGACGTCACTGAAGCGCAATTGATCGTGAAAGGGGTGGCGATCAAGGACACGGATCATGACGGGCTGGATGACGATTGGGAGATGGCCAAGTTCGGCAAGCTTAATTACGGCCCGGCGGATGATCCCGATGGCGACGGCTACTGCAACGCCCGGGAACAATGCCTGGATACCCATCCCGACAAATACGATCCCATCATGGGCAGCGACATTTCTTTCTGGGATAGCACACACCTGCGGGTGGCGATTCCCACGAAGCCGGATAAGGCTTACACCCTCCACTCCACCGCAAATTTGGGCGGTGCGTCCACCACGTTGACCAACACCGTCTCGCATTTGCCGGGAGTAAGCGTCGTGGTGCCTTACCAGGCGGGAAGCAACGGATTTTATTACACCAGCCCGGCCCAATAAAGCGGGGCGGTGTGCGGGAAAAGCCTTAAGCTGCTTGCCGGGCGTTTCCCAACAAAACGAGCGGGCAAAGCCAGTGACTTGCACCATAGGTGTGAGTCATTGGCTCAAATACGATTAGTCCCTGCTTGGTGGGGGTGATGGCAGGCATAAAACGGCGGGTCAGCGGGGAACTTGGAGGGGAAGCCCCGGCGACATCGGCCTTAATCCAAATGAAAATCCTTCGCAATGCTTGGCGGGAGCTGCGCACGAAAACTCGTGTGCTGACGGGGAACCTGATCGCCCTCGGAATCCTGTTTGCCTTTGGCTGCCAGCAAAGCGGCATGGCGGCGGAACCCGCCAGCGGCCGCTACCGATCCGACCGCATTTTGGTTTTTCCCAAAGCCAGCTCCGGCCCGGAAAAACTCGCGAAGCAACATGTGACCTCAGGCGTCACGGTCATGCACGAGTTTCCCCACCTCAACCATCTGCAATTGCTGCGGTTGCCGGCCAACAGTTCAGTGGCGGACACGATCCAAGCTTATCGCGAAAGCGGTTTGGTCGAATACGCCGAACCCGACTATTTGGTGCGCGCCTCGCTCGCGCCCAATGATCCCAGTTTCGCCAATGGCACTCAATGGGGATTGAACAACACCGGGGTAAATGGCGGGGTGGCGGGAATGGATATCTCCGCGGCGGACGGCTGGGCCACTCGTCATGATGCGGCCAACGTGGTGGTGGCGGTGATTGACTCCGGCGTTTGGTATACCCATCAGGACTTGGCCGCCAACATGTGGGTTAACCCAAACGTGGCGGCGGGCAGCGGCATCAGCGTGTATGGCACGAACGTGCTCGCGGTGAATGGCGATCCTAAGGATGACGAAGGCCACGGCACGCACGTAGCGGGCATCTTGGGTGGCGTGGGCAACAATGGATTGGGCATCACGGGGGTGGCGTGGAAAACCCGGATCATGGCGCTGAAATTTCTGGATGATAAAGGCAATGGAGCCGTATCGGATGCCATCCGCTGCATCGAATACGCCCGGGGCAACGGGGCGCACATCATCAATGCCAGCTGGGGAAGCACCGATTTTTCGCTTTCCTTGCACAATGCCATCGCGGCGGCGCGCAACGACGGCATTATATTTGTGGCGGCGGCCGCCAATGATGCCACCAATACTGACCTTTACGCCAGTTATCCCGCGGGATTTCAGTTGGATAACATTATCGCGGTTGGCGCTATTAACCGCAGCGGCCAAGTAGCCGCTTATTCGAATTACGGCGCCAAAACCGTGCATCTGATGGCCCCGGGATCGGAGGTTTATTCCAGCTGGTACTCGGGCAACGCGCAATATGCCACCGCGTCAGGCACCTCCATGGCGGCACCGTTCGTGGCGGGCATGATGGCTTTGCTTAAAGCCCAGTATCCGGCGGAAAGCCACCGCCAATTAATCGCCCGGCTATTGAACAATGTGGACCCGTTAAGCGCCGCCACCGGCAAATGTTCCAGCGGAGGCATGGCCAATTTGGCCAATGCCCTCAGCGCGAAAACCGTGCCCAATATTAGTGTTACTGCCAATGCCGGCCCGGCTCCGTTGACGGTTACTTTTACCAACACTTCCTCGGGAGCCGCCAGTGGCACCTGGAATTTTGGCGATGGCAGCGCGATCTCCGTGGCCACCTCCCCCACCCACACTTTCACCACTCCCGGATATTACCTGGTATCTCTAACCATCCCTAATGGCTCCGGGGGCACGATTTCGGTAACCAAGGAAATTGCGGCGATCGACACTTACGAGCGGCAGGCCGCAACCTATTCGTGGATCGATTTGCCGGCCTCCTCCCTCGTAAGCCTGGACACGAACGGCCTGAGCTCGGCGATTTCTTTGCCGTTTCCTTTTGTCTATTACGGCCGCACCAACCAGCAAATCTATGCGAGCACCCACGGCATGGCGGGTTTTATCCCGGGCGGAATGGATCTGGGGGACAATTCCAGTTTGCCCAGTTTTCAACCGCCCAACGGCATGCTTTGCCCTTATTGGGACCGGCTCACGCTGACTAATACCGCCGGCATCTATGCGGGCACGGTGGGCACGGCGCCTAACCGAAAATTCGTCATCTCCTGGGTGCAGGCCTACGCCACCACCGCGCCGCTCACCTTTCAAGCCGTGCTCGCGGAAGGTTCGCCGGACATTTTGTATCAATACCAGCAAGTTTCGCCGAGTTCCTCTCGCGGCGGAGGCAAACGCGCCACCGTGGGGCTGGAAGATTATACCGGAACCGCCAGCACGCAATATACCTACAACGGCTCACCCGCCACGCTGACGAATGCACAAGCCTTGCGCTTCTCCCCCAAGGCAGCCGCCTATTCGCCGCCGACGGTAGCGGTAAGCGCCCCGTTGGATGGGACCGTGTATGCCGCCCCAGGCGCTTTCGGATTGATTGCCGATGTATTCAGCAGCAGCAGCACGATCACCCAGGTGGAATTCTTCGCCAACGCCAACTCGCTAGCAGTGGTCACCAACAGCCCTTGGTCCAGCGCGGTGACGAATGTGCCAGCGGGCACTTATCTGCTAACAGCTCGCGTGACCGATGCCCTGGGTGGCGCCTCCACCTCGGAGGGGGTCACGGTTACGGTGGATCAACCACCCCAAGTGAGCCTAACCTCCCCCGCCGACAAGGCCCGGATTTCCACCGGCACTCCCATCGTTCTGCAAGCGGAAGCCACGGATAGCGACGGGACCGTGGCGTCCGTGCAATTCTTTCAAGACACCGGCCTGCTGGGAACCACCACCAATCAACCGTTCTCCCTGGCGATTGGCCATCTCGTTCCCGGAGTGTATTCCTTCACCGCCGAAGCGATCGACAATTACGGGATAAGTGGGGCCTCAAGTCCGGCCACCATCACGATCCTGCCTTTGCCCACGATCTCTTGGCTTGCTCCCACCAGTGGCATGGTGCTGGCGGCACCCGCAAGTGTGGCCTTAGCCGTGAACGCGACCAATCCGGGAGTGGCTGTAGGCCAAGTCGAGTTTTTGAATGGCACCAACTCCTTGGGGATTATCACCAACCCGCCCTATGCCTTAACCCTTTCCAACCTCACCGCGGGATCCTATGAAATAACGGCGCAAGCACGCGATGAATTGGGGGGCACAGCCACGTCCGAAGCGGTGTCGGTAATGGTCCACCAACCGCCAACTGTATCGATTTCCAGCCCCACTAACCTGGCTCGCGTATCGGCCACCACTCCCCTCACAGTCCAAGCGGATATCCTAGACGTGGAAGACTCGCTGGCCGGAGTTGAGTTTTACCTCGACGGCAGCCTGTTGAGCTTGGATTTGAGCGGGCCCTATGTGCACACCCTTGAAACGTTGGCGCCGGGCGAACACACCTTCCTCGTGCGAGCGGTGGATATATGGGGTTTCTCCACTGAATCCAGCCCGGTGGTGGTCACTGCTGTTTCGCCTCCGAGCATCAGCCTGCTGGCGCCCACCAACAGCACCGTATGGGCGGCGCCCGCCACCTTAGCGCTGGAAGCCAGCGCCACCAATAGCGATGCCACCATTTCCCAAGTTGAATTTTTCGCGGGCACCAATTCCTTGGGGGCCGTGACGAACCCTCCATACGCGCTAACGCTGGCGAATCTAGCCGCGGGCACTTACACGTTTACCGCGCAAGCGATGAATGATTTGGGTGATACCAACACCTCGGACACAATTCAAATCGTCGTGGAGCAACCACCGGTGATTGCCTTTTTAACCCCCACCAATCAGGCGCGATTTTCCACCGACACCCCCATCACACTGCAAGTCGCGGCCAGCGATAGCGACGGAACGATCACTAGCATCGAATTCTATTCCGGCACTAATCGCCTGAACTTGGCATCGACCAACTTATCCACATTCGGCTTAGGCAACTTGCCCGCGGGCGAATACACCTTCACTGCACGGGCCATCGATAATTGGGGCATTGCCACTGAGTCGAGCCCGGTAACGATTGCGATCTTTGCGCCACCGCTAGTGGAACTGACGGCACCCAAGAATGGCTCGATCCTGGCTGCCCCGGCCAACATGGCATTGGAAGCCAGGGTCACTAATACTGGCGCAACGGTGGTTCAGGTCGAATTTTTTGGGGCCGTCCCACCGGGAGAAAAGCTTTCTTTGGGGGTTGCCACGAATGCCCCCTACGCCATCGGCGTGACCAATCTCAGCGCGGGCTTGTATGAATTCAGCGCCCAAGTTCGCGATGAACTGGGAGGATTGGACGAATCGGGGGCTGTTATGGTTACGATCGACCAACCGCCCACCATTACTTGGAACAGCCCAACCAATGGCACGCGGTTTTCAACAGGTTCCACCATCCCACTCCGCGTGGAAGCAACCGATAGCGATGGCACCGTCACTGCGGTGGCTTTTTATGCGGATGAACTTCCCCTGGGCGTGGTCACCAACAATCCTTACACCTTAACCTGGCCCGCCTCCGAAACGGGCGCCCACACCCTTACCGCAAGAGCCACAGATAATCACGGGATTGAAACCACCTCTAGTCCCGTGTTCATCAGTGTCGTGGCACCGCCCTCGGTAGGCGTGTCCTCCCCCACCAACGGCACGCTGGTAGCAGCGCCCGCCACCTTGTTCCTAAACGCGAGTGCGAGCAGCACGGGCGCGGTGATCACCCAAGTCGAATTCTTTGCGGATTCTCATTCTTTAGGCTGGGTGACAAACTCGCCATTTGTTTTAGGGGTCACCAATTTGGCGGCTGGCAGCTATCAAATAACCGCGCAAGCAACCGATGATCTGGGTGGCCTGGGCCAATCCGCGCCGGTCCTGCTCATAGTCGATCAACCCCCTGTGATTAGCCTGATCAGTCCCACCAATTTCGCGCGGTTCTCAATCGATTCGCCCATTCCATTGCTAGCGCAGGCTAGCGACAGCGATGGCAGTGTGGCGGAAGTCAGTTTCTATTCCGGTGATACCTTGCTGGGGCGGGTAACCAATAGCCCCTTTGCCCTGACTTTGCCCGCCCAATCCGCCGGCCAATTTAATCTGACCGCTCGGGTGCTGGATAATTGGGGTTTGGCGGCCACTTCCAGCCTGGTGATCATCACTTCGGTGCCATTGCCGCAAATTACCCTGGCGGCTCAAACGAACGCTGCCGCGTATGTCGCCCCAGCCACGGTGCAGTTCAGCGCTCATGCGTCGAGTCCTGGCACCCAGATTGTGCTCATCGAATTTCTGATGGGCACCAACTCGTGGAAAAGCCCGTTTCAAAACTCGGCGACTCTGATGATTTCCGATTTGAGTGCGGGGACTTACACAATAACCGCACAGGCCATGGATGATTTGGGAAACACGGTAGTTTCCACTCCCATCACCTTTGTCGTGCAACCAGCAGCCCCGATGCAAATCCTGTCGGCCACGCGGCTGGCGGAGGGAAAATTTCAAATTGCCGCCAGTGGAGTCCCTTCCAATAGCTGGGTTATGGTGCAAATTTCCACCAATCTCCTGGAATGGTCGACTCTTACGAATCAAGCCACCACGAGCACCAACCTTATTTTTACGGATACGGAAGCTGGCTCAACGGCAATACGTTATTACCGCATAGCGCGATAACCATTGGCGCTCGGGCATAAGCCGTTTCTTATAACTATGAAACGCTCCACTCCGCCATTCCGGTTTGTCGCGGGCGTGAGTTTGCTGGCGATCGGACTGCGGAATTCCCAAACCTTGGCTAATGGCGCCCGATTAACCGTGGGAGCTATCAGCCTAACCTCTGGCGCCACCAAAGGCTTCTGGTGCGTGGCAATTTGGTTAGCCATCGGCTTTGTGGTGGCCGGAGCTTAAGCGTTACGTAAAGATAATTAATCCTGCTTATTAATTATTTTAAAATAATTTGGCGGCAATAGTTGCCGGTGGCGCGAGGTTGCGTTATGGTGGCACATGAATAGATATGCACTCATTGCGGACGTCCATGCAAACTTGGAAGCTTTGCGCTCGGTGCTGGCCGATATTCAAGCGCAGTCATGCAGCCATATCGCCTGCCTGGGCGACATTGTCGGCTGCCACAATCATCCCAAAGAGTGCCTAGACCTGATTCGCGGCGCCAACATTCCCTGCCTGAAAGGAGATTACGATGAGTATTGCTCCACGGATATTTCCCTGGATGGCTTCAACCGCGAGGCAGCCAATCACATCCTGTGGACGCGCAGCCAATTGAGTGAATCCGACCGGCAGTGGCTGCGCGAATTGCCTTACCAGCGGGAAATGGCCGGCTTTCTCCTCGTGCATGCTTCGCAGGATCGCCCCCAACGCTGGGCGTGTGTGCTAGAAACGGATGCGGCCACCGCGCAAATGGCCCGTCAAAAGCACCCCGTTTGCTTTTTTGGACACACCCACAAGCCCGTGGTCTACATTAAAAAAGGGGAAGTCCATGAACTGGCTTATGCCGAATTCAAAGTGGACCCGGAAACCAACTATTTGGTGAATGTCGGCAGCGTGGGCGAAGCGCACCCCCAAGGCAGCCGCAGTTTGGCGGCGTATGCCATTTATGATTTGGATGCGCAAACGGTGACTCTACGCCAGGTGGAATACCAAATGGCACCCGAACCGCCCATCACCTTGCCCTCGGCAGTGCGGTTGGAAACTCCCGTGGTTGATTTAGAGGCAAACCCCAGGATAATCCAGCCAGCGAACCCTAGTTGGACTTCACCGGCACCCAACCCTTGATCAGAGTTGAGCGCCGTTTTCGCGCTACGGCGCCAAAAGAAGTGAGCGAACTAGCGTCCGCCGGGCAGCAAATCGAGCAGTTTCAAGATTTTGTTGGTACTGGTCCCGGCGGGGCTATTGGTGGCATCCTGCAATTTGTCGTTGGCGGTATTTCCACCGCCAAACACCCCGGCAATATTGGTCAAAACGCTGCCCGCTTTGGTGCCCACAAACTGCGGCAAGCCCACAATTGATTTGGCGGTCATCCCCGCGATAGCCAGGTCATTTCGATCCACCTGGTAGTTGCCCAAAGTACCCTTGACTTGAACGAAATTCGGCAACGAGACAAAGGCCGTATTGGTGGGAGCATCACTTGGAATGAGATTTGCCTTTTTAGCCAATGACCTCTCGAGAGCGATATCGATCGGCAACGACAAGGGTGAGTTAGTTAACGGAACTGCCAAGGGTATTGTGCCTTTGCTCGACACCTGAAATTTGGAAGTATACGCGGTGAAGTCATCGATGGTCGCCGTCCCCTGCCCTACTTTGGCGTTAGCCACCAGGCCGTTGACCGGCGTGTTGAGCAAATCGGACAGCCGGAGCACCATCAAAACCGGCGTTAACACGTTTTTATACCAGCTACTGACCACCACAATGTTGGCGTTCGTCAGCGTGAAATTCAGCTGGCCCGCCAGGTTGGATTTAATGTTGGCATCCGTGATCCCCGCCCCTTTGAGCTGAGTGTTCAAGGCGATCACACCTTGATATTTGCCCCCGGCGGCCATGAAAGTGTTGGCTAACGGTTCCACGGGCAAATTGGTCGTTTGCAGCGAAACATCATAGGTGTAACCCGGCACGCCGAGATTCAACGCGGTGGTGCCTTTGATGAGGGCGCCGTTAAGGGTGACACTCAAAGGATCAACCCGCACGTTGCCGCCATCGAGTTTGACGGCCGCCTGCAGATTGGTCATCGCCAAATCCTCCAGATAGAGCCGGCCAACTTTCAACTCGGCGGTGAAATTGCGGAAAGGCAAAGTAGTAGCGGCCGGTTCGGTGCGTGTCGTGGCCGCCACCGCTTGGGGTGCGGCCGCCGTTTTGCCCGTGCTGGCTGGCGTGGCCGTGGTATTAGCCGGATTGGCCGAACCAAGCAAGCGCCAGTAAGGCGTCAAATCCAAAGCCTCAGACTGGGCCACGATTTGGCCTGAATAAACATTCGAGACGGACATATCCACTTTGCCCGTGGCCTGGAATTGATTGTTGGCCAGCGAAGTGGGTTTCAACGCCAGCAGGAACTGGCGCAATTCAAGCACCTTGGCTTTGATGACGGCGTCCAACTTCAATTGGGCTTCCAGCGGCGAAGAGTTCGCGCTGGCGGACGGCTCCGAGGCCACCAAATTGGTCACGCTCAAATTGGCCGTGATTTGCGAATCCTTGTCCGGCGCGTATTCCAGCACTCCGCTGCCGTCGATGTTGACGGATTGGAGTTTTTTAGGCGCCAGGGATGGTTCCACCCAAGCGGCCAAGCCTTTTTCATTCACATTAGTCAGGCCATAGGAAAACTTGGCGGAACTGGCCTTCAAATCCATGCTGCCAGCCAGCGCTACAGCCCCTCCCGTGCGAACTCCGTTCAGTTCCGGCCCCAGCTTCAACAAGCCTTGGCTGAGGTTGATGCTATTGGTGTCCGGCATGGTGGCATCCAAGGCCAGTTCAAAATCCAGCGGGCTGGACGGCAATTTCCGGGAGGGATCCACTAGCGTCAATTGGCCCACTTTCAGATTGGCTTTAATGGCGGACTTGCCCGCGGGATCGTAGGCGAAGCTGCCCTCGGAAGTGAGTGAAAACCGGCTCACTTCAAGCGGCGCCAAGGCTTTCGAAAGGAATGGGCCAACCGCGTATTGGTTGAAATCGATCGAATTAAAAGTGAACTGGGCGGTCTTTTTGGCCTGATCGTAGGTGCCGGCCAAGCCCAATGAGCCACCCGCGTGGTAACTGTCCTTGGCGGTGAACTTCAGGTTTGATAATTGAAAAACATCACCTTTCAAATCGCCACTGAGTTCGAGCTGCGCCGTGTAATTGGTCAGGGAATAGCCCGCGCACGTGCCGGTGAATCCGCTAATAGCGATGGAACCACTCAAACCGCGATCCAACGGGGGCGATTTTTGGGTTAACAGGAGGTTCACCTTGGCCTGTCCTTCGCGACAAAGGATTTGCGAAATGGGATATTGCGACAAAAGGTTGGCCAGGTTGGCGTCGGAAGCCATCCGGAGGTTGTAATTTCCCGTATCCAACTGGCCATCCATGGCCCCGTTGGCGGAAAACACAATCGTCGACTTATCCAAAGCTTCCACGGAATAATTGTCCATCGTCAGTTTGCGGTAACCTTCCAGCGCAGCTTTGGCCTGGGCTCGTAGAGTGGTAAAAGCAATCCGGTTGGTCCCGACTGGCAGCGAGAAATCGCGAATGGCGGCCTTGAAATCGGCGGTCAAATCCTTGCCGTCAGACTTGGCGGTTACCAGGGAGGAAAGGGATAGCATGCCCCCGGGCACGTTGGTGCCAATAATCACGGCCCATTCCGTTAAATTGAGGTTCGTCAGATTCAAAGCGAAACTCGCTTCCTTGAACCCGGATTGGGCGTTGCCCCAGTTAAAATTCATCGGCCGGTCCAGCCGGGCGGCCAGCAATTCGCGCCCCGCCTGGCTTCCCGCCAAATTAAGTTGCTGCACCAGCACCGACTGCGCTTTGAAATCGAGGTTAACCTGATAACTCAGATTCAAGTCAACGGTCGGCGTCGTTTGCTTGCCCGCGGCCAAAGACAATTGGCGGCCCGCCCATTGCCCGTTGAGCGACATCACCGTGCCGCCCTTGGAAAAATCCAGCATGTTCGTGCCATCCAGCACGGTTTGGGCGAAATCAAGACCGGCCGCAGCCCCCGCAAGGTTCAGCACTTGCCGGTTGATGGAAAGCAGCTCCAGTTTCAAGCGGCCTTCGTTGCGGGCGCGTTCGTAAGGCCCGCTGATATTCAACTGCCCGAGCGTGGCCCCGGCTTTTTCGAAACGCAGATTCAGCTTGTCGATGCTTTTCACCGACAAAGCGCATTCCAGCGTGGCCGCCAATTGCGCGGCCTCAGCCCACGCGCCTTGCGCTTGGGTAATTTCCACCTTGGTTGAGCCGGCTAAAGTTAGGGGCACCAAATCGTCCCCCAAAGCATAAGTATACGCGCCGGACAGTTTGCCTTGCAACAGGCTGGGGGTATTGCTCGCGGGGTTCAGGGAGTACTTGAACGTGGCGTCTACGGCCAGTTTGCCCGGCTGGAGATTTTGGAATTTATCGACGGTCAAATTCAGCCCCGAAATTTCCGCTTCATCGCGCTGGCCAGGACTGGTCTTCACATAGCGAACCGTGCCCTGCTTGAGGGTAATTTGGTTGAGCGTGATTTGGAACGGCGTGGTGGAAGCAGGTGCGGCCCCCGGACTCGACATGCCGCTGAGGAATGTGTCGAGATTGCTCGGTTTGCCCTCACCGGCAACCACAAGATTCACCACCGGGCTCACCAGCGTGACATCCGAGATTTCGTATTTGCCACCCAGGATGCCGAACAGGCTGAACTTGGCGCTGACTTCTTGCGCGCTGACCAGCGGCTCCGCGCCTTCCGGTTGCACCGCTAGGCCGCGAACGGAGAGCGAGCCACCGAGGGGGCTCACCGAAATGGTGTCCGCGGTCACTTTTGACTTCAGGGCCGCGCTCGCTTTGGGCAAGACGAACGACTTTAAAAACGCGGAACTCGTGGCCACGAGATAGGCCACAATAATTAAAACCAACAAACTGCCCAGCCCCGTTCCGATCCAAAATCCGATCCGGCGTTTGCGCGGGGCGGCCGGGGTCGGCGAACTTGCTTCAGTCATAAAATCACTTTTTTCCTTCTAAAATGGCAATGTAATCGGCGATCCCCGCCGCCGGGCTGTATTGGGGGATAAATTGGAGTTCCGTGCGCGCCAAGTCCATGTTGGCTTCGGTGTGGTTTTGGTAAAAGCTGCCGAACGGATTTTCAAAATACTCCGTCTCCAGCTGGGTGCCCAAGGCACGGTTAACCTCGGCAATCACTTCGTTAAACGAGAACGGCTGGCCGGAGCCGCAATTGTAAATCCGATGGCCGGGCGCGCTCAAGGCCCGCTGCACCAGGGCTACCACGTCTTTGACGTAAACAAAATCGCGTTTCTGTTCCCCGGCGCGGAACACGCGCGGCCGCTTGCCCGCCTTCATTTGGAGATACAGCTGATAAATCATGCTGGCGGCGGCTTTCTTGTGCGCCTCGCGCGGCCCGTACACGTTGAAAAAGCGCACACCCACGATCTTCCAGGCGGGATGGCGGCGGCTGTATTCGCGCGCCCAGTTATCGAGCTGCACCTTGCTAAAGGCGTAAATATTCGCGGGCGCGGGCACTTGGTCCTCGCGCATCAACCCGCCATTCATGCCGTAGGTGGCGGCGGAAGAAGCGTAAACCACCGGGGAACCGGCGGCGGCGGCGAACTCGGCCAGGCGGCGGAAGCCTTCGATATTGTCGTGGGCTTGCAGCAATTGGTCATGCACGGTGGTATCCGTGATCGAAGCCATATGGAAGATGGCGTCAAACACCGTATCCTTGAACTGCGCATTCCAATCCAAACGCGAAACGTCGGCAGCAATCACCCCGCCGCGAAATCCTTGCAGATTGCGAAAATCGCCCGAGCGAAAATCATCGATCACGACTATCCAGGCTTCAGGATGTTTCTCCTGCAATGCCAAAGCGAGGTTCGAACCGATAAATCCCGCGCCGCCAGTAACTAGTAGGTTACGCATTTAGCCAAAACTAGGAAAAGATTTCCCCGCCGTCAATGGCCCCGCAAATCCCGCCATCCTATACCCTCGCATAGGATGGGATTTATATCTAGTCGTAGACAGCTTGAAGCCTAGCGATGTTCGATCACATCCGAGGCTGGGAACCGCACTTTGGGCAAGGAAGCGTACTTATCTTCGGAATCCCGATAGCCCGCCGCGCAAGCCATAACGGTGGCCAAACCGCGCTTGGAAAGGCCGAGGATTTGATCGTACTTGTCCGGCTCCAAGCCTTCAATGGGGCAAGTGTCGATCCCCAGCATCGCCGCGCAGGTCATGAAATTGCCCAGCGCGATATATGTTTGATGCGCCGCCCAAGCGTTGACGTTCAGGCTCAGCGGGCCTTCGGCGACTTTTTCCACCATCAAGTTGCGGTAGAACTCCAGCTTATCCAAAGGCATCCCCCGCACTTCAGACACGCGTTTCAAATACTGATCAATGTAAGGCACGTCGAGGTTCTTGCGGAGGGCAAATACCACGAAGTGGGAGCACTCCACCACCTGCTGCTGGTTCCAGGTCACGGGCACCAGTTTCTCGCGCAAAGGCAAGTCGGTGAGCACGATAAATTTCCATGGCTGCAAGCCGAACGAACTGGGGCTTAACACCAAGGCTTCTTCCAGGGTCTGCCAATCTGCCACGGAAATTTTCTTTTGGGCATCGAACTTCTTTGCCGCATACCGCCATTTCAGGGCACCCAGCAAAGCCGCATTAGTCAGTGCTCGCTCATTCATGGCCTAAATCATCCACCCAGCAATGCGTTTAGTAAAGGGCCAATCGGAGCGGCAACTCTTGCCACAGGGCTGGATAAAACGGCTGGACACGGCAAATTCAAAAATTAACGAATCCTCTTCTGAGCGCGAAATACACGCGCGCATTATCCCAATTAATGACATCACCTGTCTGCTGAGTCCTTAACGTTCCACCACCTGCAAGCCATAAAACCAGCTACTACCCATCAACATAGAGTGGCTATATCGTTACCGAAACTGCGCCAGGCCAAAAAGGCACAGCGTGAGACAAATGCGCCAAATTGCGGCAGCATCGCGCAGCAGACTATACCTTAATCCGCACCTGACCACCCCTTTAAAAGTGCCCACTCACAACGGACACACAGTGAAAACACCAGCAGTTATATAACTATATATAAACAACTTATAAAAATGGCACAAGGGCGATCACGGGTGAAACCCTGAAAACGAATTAGGTGAAAATACAACCGGTCAGAAGCCTAAAGAAGGACGAAATCATGCCGATAGGAAAGGTGGCATGCAATATGCTAATATGAAGTCGTGCGAAAGATGAATAATTCGCTAAACAACGTAAATCCGACCGTCATCGCTCTCAACGCGGTGGCAAAAGTCCGCGATTATCCCCAACACTGGGCTGCGGTCCGGTGAATTCTTCAAGGCTGTAGGTTGACTGGCGGTTAGTGTAAGCTAGCCGCCAGATTTCTTTTCCTACGGCAAAAAATCATACCACGATTGCGGGGTAATGCAAGGCAAACCATGGCCAACCATCGTTTTTGTGGCAATCCCTTCCCATTTTACATTTGGAGTGCTCGCCGGAGTATGTTAGGAGAAACGCACCGTGCAGAACGCATCCTTAAACAACGAGATTTCCAGCCCGCCCGACTCGCACGCCCGCGTTTCCATTTTCGGCACGGCCGTCCATGTGGCCACCTATCAAAGCATGGTGGATCTAGTGCATTGCTGGAGTGAGGAACCCGGAATCCGCACGGTGGCGGCCGTCAACGTCCATAACATCACGATGGCCGCCGAGGATGCGGCGCACGCGGCCAATTTAAAAACGTTTGATGCCGTGGTGCCGGATGGCATGCCTTTGGTGTGGTGGATCAACCGCTTTTCCCCGCACCGGCTTGCGGATCGCGTTTACGGCCCCACCCTGATGTTGCGCTGCCTCGACGCCAGCCAGGCCTGGACCGCCTCGCATTTCCTCCTGGGCAGCACGCCGGAAATCCTGGCGCAACTGCAAATCAAATTGCGGGAGCGTTTCCCGAAAGCCAAAATCGCCGGAGCCTATAGCCCTCCCTTTGGCCAGTGGACCGCCGAGGAAAATGCGCGGATTTTTAAGGCCATCCGGGAATCGGGCGCGCGGCTCATCTGGATCGGCCTAGGCTGCCCCAAGCAAGAGCGCTGGCTGGCGGTTAACAAGAGCCAACTGCCGCCTGGGGTTTATTTCGGCGTGGGCGCCGCCTTTGCCATGCACGCCGGCATGCTGCGCCAAGCCCCCGCCTGGATGCAGCGCCATGGCTTGGAATGGATCTTTCGGTTCATCATGGAACCGCGGCGGCTATGGGAGCGGACCTTCAAATACAACAGCCTCTTCCTTTGGCACACGCTCAAGCATGCTCTGAGGAAAAAGCTTAAAACTTGAATCATCAAGCATTTAGAGCAAGACAATGATTATCGATACAAATACTATATTCAAATAATCATGGCATAAATACTTGCTTGACTGTTGGTTTGGATGGATTACAGGTTCCCGTCCTGTAATATCATCAGTTAGCGAAACACTATTTTCACTAAAACTATTTCGGCTTCGGCGGTGGCCATGGCCGCGGAGGTTCGACATGTTCAGGTAAAGGTTGCTTTATATTCGGCAAGGGTACCCATGGGGATTTTCGACTAGGCTCATTTGGAGTTGGTGGTGGAGCTTTAGGTACTGGTCCCGGTTTTGGTGTTGGCTGGGGTTTTGGCGCTCGTTCAGGCATATATTTTAAATGTTAATTTTCTGGAGGAAGATAAAAACTATCTTCGGGAAGCTCTAGAAGTACAACTTGGTAGCATTTTTCGAGAATCTCACCGTCTGGACTTTCGTCTTTATCAACCTCGATTAACTTAGCTTTCTTATCAAGAGCGATTTTAAATTGATCCCTCAATTCTTTATCATAGCACTTCTTATCACGAATCGATATCCCTAGTCTTTCCAAGTCAAAATCAAGTGATTTATAACCAATCAACATCTCTTCATATTTGTGAATTCTTGCTGGTAAATTTAAAAACGGGCGAGCAACAGCTAGAAGAGCCGTTAATCCCGTCAATATTTTCCAGAATATTTGCCCAGTGTTTCCTTGAAAAAACCAAGCGGATGCTGCCGTTGAAGAGGCCGTAAGAGCTATAACGTATTCAAATATAAAGAACCGTAGTCGTGTTTTTTTTAACACAGCTTCGAGATACCGAACATTCAACCGAGCAGTTCGATGCTGATTATAAACATCAACCACTGGACTATTAATACCCATATACGTTTTATTTATGGTTTAACACTACTGTCCCGTTATATCCCACTGAGCAGCAGTTGGTTGGAAATAGTAGTCGGCGTTTTTTTACAATCCGGAATAGTAACATGTTCTGCAAATAGCTCAGGCAGAGGCACTTTCTCGAAAACACTGACGCTGATCAGTTGCAGCATTTGGCTCAAACTTATCTCCAGTTTCAATTCCTTCTTCACGATGGCGACCAGGGTGTAGGCGCACACGGCAATCCAGATTTGCGTGCGAACCGCATTGTCCGAACAGTCATAAAACGTTTTTATCTTCAAGTTTTGTTTTACCCACTTGAAGAACAACTCTATTTTCCAACGGCATTTATAAAGTTGGGCGATCATAGTTGCCGATAGGATGATATTGTTAGTCAAGAAAGTGAGATATCGTTCCTGCTCGGCGTCATAAAAACGGATGCGCCGCAACCGGCCGGGAAACGCTTTGGCCGATGCCGCGCCGGTTAATACCACCACCTGATCGGTTCGCACGCCGTGGTCCAGGT
>MTLE01002151.1_pt1 | contig 19501 bp, 13 predicted proteins | sample 1982461 | NCBI WGS metagenome assembly MTLE01 (sample SAMN05712605, study PRJNA340218) | biofilm metagenome | isolation source: sample SPL anode biofilm adapted to -200 mV | place: USA | collected 2012-02-03
AACAGATGATTGATCAGTTTCACTTGCGATAGATCACCAAACAGATGAATAATTAGAATAAACCCTTAAGCAGTAACAAAATGCACCGTCGACTAAATGCGTCTACGGTGCATTTTTATTTACAAAATTTGCGTAATTTCAAACTAGTTGGATATCAATATAATAAAGGTTTAACGAAAAAGAGACGGTTGATTTTCTTTGCATTAAAAATTGGAAAGGTGGCAGGATATGAAAACACACGAGCAGTATCGGGTACCCATCGAAAAACTAAAAAAAGTCTGCAACGCAGAAGAATTGAAATTCTGCAATTCGACCCTGGACGTATCGCCCCTGGATGCGATTGCCGGACAGGAACGGGCAGTAAAGTCCATGGAATTTGGTATTGCCATGGAGGATGATGGATATCACATTTTTGTCGTTGGTCCATCGGGGACGGGCAAGAGCGAGTATACTAATGATGTCGTTAATCGGGCAGCAGCCCTACGTCCGGTTCCTGACGACTGGTGTTATATTTATAATTTCAGTAATAAGGACAAACCCTTGGCGGTTTCACTGCCTCCTGGGAAGGGTCGGATCTTTCAGAAGGATATGGACAAGCTGATCCTTGAACTTAAAAATACAATTCGTAAAAATTTTGAAAGTACCGATTATGAACTCAAAAAAGATCGGATCTTTAACACTTATCAGCTCAAAATGGAAGAACTGGTGATGATCATCAATCAGAAAGCACTTGAGGATGGCTTTGGTGTCAAAACGGTGGGGATGAAATTTGTCTTTATTCCACTCTATGATGGCCGCCCCTATCAACCGGAAGAGTATAGTAAACTGAGCGACGAACAGCGCAATATCATTAACGAAAAGCGTTATCGATTGGTCAAAAAGCTGGAACGAATATTGGCAGATGGTCAACAGGCCGAAAAAAAAATGACTGCTCAAATTATCGAGTTGACCAGAGAAACAGCTTATCGTGGGGCGCAACCACTAATCGTCTCATTAAAAGAGAAATACCAGGCGTCCTCACGAATTGTTGAGTATCTCGATAATGTTTTACATGATGTGGCAGATCGATATGGTATCTTTACCAATCAGGAAACACTTCCTCCCAATCATCAGTCGGATGAAACAAATCAGCAGGAGCGTGATGGTGACAGTCCAGTACCATTTAATGGGTTTGCCGGTCAGGGTGAAACAGATCCATATAGCCGCTATCGCATTAATTTATTTATTAATAATGAAAATCTGCAAGGGGCACCCGTTATTACGGAGCCGAATCCATATTATTATAATATCTTTGGAAAAATTGAGTATAAAAGCCAGCTTTTTCTGGTAAATACCGATTTTACCATGGTGAAACCTGGAGCCGTTCATCTGGCCAACGGAGGGTATCTGGTTTTGCAGGCAAAAGATTTACTGACTGATCCCTTTGTCTGGAATGTTTTAAAAAAAATGCTCAGAAACAGGGCTGCAGTCGTTGAAAATATTGGGGAGCAATATCGAACCGTTCCGACGGTTACGTTAAAACCGGAAGCAATTCCACTCAGCATTAAGGTCATCCTCATTGGTAGTCCACTTTACTACCTGATTCTTTCCAGTGATGAGGATTTCCGGGAGCTTTTTAAGGTGAAGGTCGATTTCGATTCAGAAATGCCCCGCAATCAGGAGAATATTCGTAAGTATGTTTCCTTTGTCAGTGGAATCTGTGAGGAAAAAGATGTCCATTGTTTTGATCAGACCGGTTTGGCAGGTATCATTGAGTATGGATCACGACTGGCGGGAAGCCAGAAAAAATTGTCAACCCGATTTGGCGATGTCCGGGAAGTTATCTATGAATCCATTGCTCGGGCAAAATCAGACGGTAGCGAGACAGTACGCATGGTTCATGTGAAAAAGGTCGTCAATGATCGTAACTATCGGTTTAACCGATTGGAGGAAAAAATTCAGGAAGAGATTGCGGATCGACGGATTATCATTGACACGAAGGGAATAACAGTGGGTCAGATTAATGGGTTGTTTATTATTCAGACCGGTGGTTATACCTTTGGGCTGCCTTCCCGGATTACTGCTATTACTCATGTGGGGCATGGTGGGGTTATGAACATTGAACGGGAAACCGAAATGAGCGGCAATATTCATTCCAAGGGTGTATTGACTCTGGCCGGATATCTGGGCGGAAAGTTTGCTCAAGATAAACCACTGGGATTAACAGCCCAGATTACCTTTGAACAATTATACGATGGCGTCGAAGGGGACAGCGCCTCCAGTGCCGAGCTCTATGCGATCATATCAAGTTTAGCAGGGGTTGGTATCAAACAGTGCTTTGCAGTTACCGGTTCGGTGGATCAACGCGGTGAAATCCAGCCCATTGGGGGTGTCAACGAAAAAATCGAAGGTTTTTTTGATGTTTGTCGGGCGGCTGGACTAACCGGAGACCAGGGTGTAATCATTCCTGCCAGCAATACCATTAATCTGATGTTAAAAGATGAAGTGATCGAGGCAGTTGCGCAGGGACGCTTCAACATTTATGCCATCAATCATATCGAAGAAGGGTTGGAAATTCTGACGGGCATTCCAGCAGGAAAAATGGATGCAGATGGCAACTATCCGGCTGGTAGTATCTATGACTGTGTCAATAAAAAACTCCAGGGATTTAACACCGCATTGGAAAGTATTGCAAGAAAAAATGCAGGTTTGTAAAGAGCGTTTTTGTTAATCGTTAAAGAATGGGATCTACTTGAATTGGAAATTATACGAACAGGAGTAAGAAAATGAAAATTAAATTTTTAGGAGCGGCGATGTCTGTCACTGGTTCCTGTCATCTGGTGACTACTGATCACAGTAAATTTCTCCTGGACTGCGGTTTGTTTCAGGGGAGTGAAGCACTGGAAGAATTAAACTATCAGGCCTTTGATTTTGATCCGGCTGAGATTGATTTTATACTATTAAGTCATGCTCATGTGGATCATTGCGGCCGGATTCCGTTGCTGGTTAAACAGGGATTTACCGGGAAAATTTACTGCACCGGAGCAACCGCCGAAATAGCCGATATCATGCTTCAGGATAGCGGCACTATTCACGAAATGGATGCGAAATGGATTAATAAACGAACAAGCCGTTCGGGACAGCGACAGGTTCAACCGCTGTACACCGAGGAAGATGCGGCTCGCTGCTCGCAGTATTTTTTTCCGGTAGCATATGGGCAATGTTTTGAGATCAATTCCCGAATCAAGATTCGTCTCAATGAAGCTGGCCATATATTGGGTGCTGCCATCATCGAAATGTGGATTGAGGACGGTAAAAAAACCACCAAGCTGGTTTACTCTGGGGATATTGGAGCCGTTAACCAGCGAATGCTCAATGATCCGACCCTGATTGCCGCAGCCGATTATCTGATCATGGAAACGACTTACGGAGATCGTGCCCATGAAACACAACAGGAAAGTGGTAAGCGGTTTCTGGAAATTATTTTTAAAACAGTTGCCCGGGGGGGGACGGTGGTCGTACCGGCCTTTGCTTTGGGGCGAACCCAAGATCTGATCCATGAATTGGAACTGTTTTATGACCACCATGACTTTCATCAGAATCAGTTGGACAAAGTAAAAGTTTATGTTGACAGCCCTCTGGCCACTGATGCCACGGCTATTTTCCGGAAAAATGCCCATTATTTCAATGATGTAATCAAAGAGCGGATCAAAAATGGCGAGGAACTTTTTTATTTCAGAAATCTCAACTTTACCAAGAGTATCGATCAATCCAAGGCCCTCAATGAGAACGCTTCACCGAAGGTTATTATTTCTTCCAGCGGAATGGCTGATGCTGGCCGGGTTCGACATCATCTAAAACACTATCTCTGGAAACCGAAATCCAGCATTATTTTTGTCGGCTATCAGGCAGAAGGCACCACCGGACGGGCAATTATCAGTGGCGAAAAGTACGTCCGCATTCTCCGTGAACGTATTCATGTCAGTGCTGAAATATATTTTCTGGAAGGATTCTCAGCCCATGCCGATAAAAATGATCTACTAAAGTGGCTGTCGGGATTTAAAGAGAAACCCAAAAAAATATTTCTGGTGCACGGGGAAGAAGCAGCCAAAAAGACCTTTGCTGATACGGTAAAAAGAATTTTGGGTTTTGACTGTACGGTGGTTGAGGATGTATCCGAATACTGTCTGGATGACGATGCTTTGACGGTGGCCGGAATCAAAGAACGGATTGATTTAAAAAATCAGATCAATAAACTAAAGGATAATCTAGGCGACATCCATGATGAACTGGACAATTTGCTGGCTATTCCCGGAGTGGAGATGAGCGAGGCGTTTCCAGATGAAAAAGTGGAAGACCTTGAGGCTCTGACTAGAGATCTTAAAAAAACGTGCGAAGAATTAAAAAATATGATTAAAAATTAACATGATTTGATTAAACCAGAAAACCCCTGCCAACTTGACGTTGGCAGGGGTTTTCGATAGAATGGAATAAATAGTGTTTAAAGGAGTCAGAGCCATGCCAGTTAATTCGTTTGAAGATTATCCAATGTCCTGGAAGCCCATCCTGAATCATCAGGTAAAACCATTGTACCTCTCCTTGGCGCGGCAATTGGAGCAAGACATCAAAACCGGGAAGCTGTTACCGGGAACAAAGCTGCCACCGCAGCGGGAACTGGCAGATTTTCTGGATATTAATGTCAGCACCGTCTCCAAGGCCTGCAAGGTTTGTGAGTTAAAAGGCCTCCTCAGTGCTACTGTCGGGAGTGGTACCTTTGTGTCCTTCGATGCCCTGGCTAATGCCTACCTGCTGCCAGATGATAAACCCCGGAATCTGATTGAGTTGGGAGCAGTTTTTCCGGATACAGCTACCTTTTCACCGCTCATTGGTTGTTTGAAAGAAATGCTTAACGAAGCCGATGCCGATAAGTTGTTTAATTACAGTCGACCCAACGCAAATATCTGGCTGAAAGATACGGCGGTGAAGCTGATGCAAAAAGGGGGCTTTTGTCCAGCGCCAGCAAGCATCTTGTTTTCTAACGGTGGTCAGAACGCCATATCTGCCATTCTGGCAGGGCTTTGTCGTCATGGTGACAAAATCGGAGCTGATCCACACACCTATTCCGGGCTTAAAACGACTGCCTCAATGTTGGGGATCCAGCTGGTTCCCATTCGTCATCGTGATGGAGAAATGGATGATGACGCACTGATGGATAGCTGTCGCAATGAAAATATTAAGGGGATTTATCTGATTCCGGATCATCACAATCCCACCACCCATACGATGTCCATTGACCGTCGTCGTGCGCTGGCAGAGATTGCCAGAGAGCGAAATATTTTTATCATCGAGGACGGGGCCTATCATTTGCTAGCCGAAAATACCCGGTCGGCGGTGGCATCCTTTGCTCCAGAGCAGACCATTTATATCGCCAGTATGTCAAAAACCCTGGCCCCCGGTTTACGGATGGCCTATCTATCGGTGCCCCAGGCGTATCGCAAACAGATATCGAAGGCTTTGTATAACCTAAATATTTCCGTTTCGCCGTTAATGGCCGTGCTGGCGGCTCGGGTTATCGTTTCGGGACAGCTGGATCAATTTATCAAAAGCCATCAGCAAAATGCCAAACAGCGCAATCAAATGGTGAACCGCATCCTCAGCGACTATATCTGTCACGGCGACGAAACCGGCATCTTTCGATGGCTGGAGTTGCCGGGGACGATAACCGGATCTGCTTTTGAAGCGCTGGCGATGGAGCAGGGGGTTCGGGTTTACGGTGCCGAGCGATTTACCGTCGGCAATAGTATCCCCAGTCGGGCGGTCCGGATGTCGGTTTGTGCCCCGGAAACCCTGGCTGAGCTGGAACAGGGGCTGATCATTTTAAAACACCTTCTGGACGATTGCTGCTAATTTGTACGCCATACATTTAATTTATTGTATGGCGTATTTTTGCGTGGTAAAATAAAGCAAAAATCACACCAACAGGAAGGGAATACCTCATGAGGAGTTTTATTTTTGCCTTTAAACAAGCAATTCCGGTGTTGTTTCCGTATTTGTTTATTGGGATCGCTTTTGGCGTTTTGATGGATGAGGCCGGTTATACCGCTGGGTGGTCACTGTTGTCGGGCCTTTTTATTTATGCCGGATCGATGCAGATCGTGATGGTTTCGCTGCTCACCGCTGGTGCTTCACTGAGTACGATTGCGATGATGACTTTTTTTGTCAATGCCCGGCATATTTTTTACGGCCTTGCCTTCATTGATCGATTCCGGGAGATGGGGCGACCGTATCCCTATATGGTTGTGACCTTGACTGATGAGGTATACTCCATACTTTGTAATATTAGCTATCCAGAGAATGTGGATGCCCGGCAGAGTGATTTCTATATAACCCTGATTCTTCATCTGGTCTGGATTTTAAGCTGTCTGGCAGGTGCGCTATTTGGACAGTTGATCCCCTACGATCTGACAGGAATCGAATTTTCTGCGACGGCTTTTTTTATTACAGTCTGTATGAATCAGTGGCAGTCCAAAAACGCACATGGGCCAGCACTTACCGGGTTAATCAGCGCCGTGGGATTTTATTTTATTCTGGGCCCCAGTCAATTTATTTTGCCAGCTTTAACCATCAGTGTGCTGGTGCTGATTATAAAAAAACCAAGATTAACAGATGGACAAAAAAAGCTGCCGGTTCAAGATTGCAAGCCGCTGTCAATTGATGGGGAAGAGGAGATCACCTATGAATACTAACTGGATTGGCACCATCGAAGCGATGGTAGTGGTGGCGCTGGTAACGATTTTTACCCGAGCGCTACCGTTTCTGTTTTTTGGCGGTAAAAAAAAATTGCCAGATACGGTCAGCTATCTGGGAACGGTTTTACCGGCAGCAATCATGACTATCTTGGTGGTTTTTTGTTTGCGAAATACGATCCTGACTGCTTATCCCTATGGATTACCAGAACTATTAAGTGTGGCTGCTGTGATTATTGTTCAGTGGCTCAGAAAAAACGTTTTTCTAAGCATTGTTGCTGGAACGGGATTGTATATGGTGTTAATTCGAACGCTGTTTCTGATCGGCAGCTGACTGCTTGGGTGACGTCATTTATTTGATTGATCAGAAAAAAGTGTAAATTATTCTTCATCAAGTCGTTTTAATATTTATTAACTGCTCTCGATACGATATAATGAAACCATAATTCTTGATTAGCTGAGACAGCAGGAAAGGATGCATTAGAAATAGGGGGATCAAATGAGAACAAAGATGATTTCAAGATTAGTTGCGTTATTGATGGTGTCAGGTCTGCTATTGATAACCAGTGGATGCGTACGCACTCATACTTTTGGTGGGGGCGTCTATACCGGGGAATGGAAAAATGGTGTGCCGAATGGCTATGGTAAGTTTGAGTATTCTGAGGATGTGATTTATGAAGGCGAATGGAAGGATGGCAAGCTTCATGGTCAGGGGACTGCCACTGGATATGAGGGAACAAAATTCCAGGGCGAATGGAAGTATGGCAAGCTGGATGGTTACGGAACCAAGACGGATCAGGGCAATACCTATGTGGGGGAATTTAAAGAAGGCATGATGCATGGAAAAGGGACGCTGACCATGGCTGACGGAACCACCTATGTGGGAACCTTTGCCAATGATCAATACGTGGGGCCGTAAGTAATCAGGATAATGATTTAAAACAGCATGATTTTTTTCATGCTGTTTTTTTATAATCATTCTTGACAGTAGCGAAAAACTAGTGTAGACTTACTAAATAGGAACACTAAAAACAACCGTATCGAAGATAGACTTAAAAAAAACGGGACGGGTAATTAGAGTGTTATGGAAAAAGTGCCAACTGATTAGAAATAAGGACTGATGGTTATGGAAATAGTTGAACGATTGACACAATTTGGGCTGACCCGCCATGAGGCGGTGATTTATTTAACCCTGCTGGCCGAAGGTGACTTGAACGGGTATGAGGTGGCCAAGACAACCGGTATCTCAAGATCCAATGCTTATACCTCGCTGGCGTCCCTGGTGGAAAAAGGGGGGGCTTACGTGATTGAAGAAGCGACCATTCGTTACACCCCGGTAGCGATTTCTGAATTTTGTGACAATAAGATTCGAAAGCTCCAGGCTGCCAGGCAGGAGTTGATTGATACCATTCCCCACAAACGAGATACGGTAGAAGGTTATATCACCATCAAAGGGGAGGGAAATATCCTTAATAAACTGCGCAATATGATTTTGGAAGCCCGTGAGCGGGTATACATTTCGGTACCTGGTCCGATCCTGGAAACCGTAACCCCGGATATAAAAGCAGCCATTGGCCGGGGCATCAAGATGGTGATCATTACCAATGGAGTCTGGACGCTGCCAGGAACGATTATTCATCGTTCCGATCAACCCCTCCAACAGATTCGGCTGATTGCCGATTCCACCAATGTCCTCACTGGAGATATCAATAATGGTGAGTATTCCACCTGCCTTTACTCCCGCAAGCAGAATCTGGTGGACTTGTTTAAAGATGCCATGAAAAATGAAATAAAGCTGATTGAAATGACGAAAGGAAATCAATAATATGAAAAAAACGTTTGTTAACAAAGAAAAGTTAGAAGCAATTGTCAAACAATACCCAACTCCCTTCCATCTGTATGATGAAAAAGGTATCCGCGAAAATGTGCGCAACCTCCAGAAGGCATTTTCCTGGAACAAGGGTTATAAAGAATACTTTGCCGTCAAAGCGACTCCCAACCCAACTATTTTGCAGATATTAAAAGAAGAAGGCTGTGGGGTGGACTGCTCATCTTATACGGAACTGATGATGTCAGATACGGTTGGTTTTGCTGGTGAGGATATCATGTTTACCTCCAATGTTACGCCTCGGGAAGATTTTGTTTTAGCACGAAAGCTTGATGCCCTGATTACCCTGGATGATATTACCCATATTGATTTTCTGGAAGAGGTGGCGGGACTGCCGGAAACGATAAGCTGCCGCTTTAATCCCGGTGGTGATTTTGTTATCGATAACGCCATTATGGATACGCCCCAGGTGGCCAAATATGGTTTTACCCGGGAACAGATGACCGAAGGATTCAAAATCTTAAAGGGTAAAGGAGTTAAGCATTTTGGAATTCACGCCTTTTTAGCCAGCAATACCATTGCCAATGAATATTATCCGGCTTTGGCCCGGATTCTGTTTGAGACTGCGGTAGAGCTGAATCAGGAAACGGGTGCTCACATTGCCTTTATCAATCTCTCTGGTGGGGTCGGGATTCCCTACCTGCCTGATCAGGAACCCACTGATATTTACGAAGTGGCCCGGGGGGTTCAAAAAGCTTTTGAAGAAATACTGGTACCTGCTGGCATGGGTGATATTGCCATTTATACCGAACTCGGCCGTTTTGTATTGGGGCCATTTGGCCATTTGGTCACGACTGCCCTTCATGAAAAACATACCCACAAAGAATATATTGGTCTCGATGCCTGCGCTGCCAACCTGATGCGACCGGCCATGTATGGGGCCTATCATCATATCACCGTGATGGGTAAGGAAGATGCCCCTTTGGATCACGTCTATGATGTCACCGGCGGCTTATGCGAAAATAACGATAAGTTCGCCATCGACCGCAAGCTTCCCAAAATCGATATCGGTGATCTGGTAGTTCTTCACGATACTGGGGCTCACGGTTTTGCCATGGGCTATAACTACAACGGCAAATTGCGTTCGGCTGAAGTTCTGCTAAAAGAAGATGGCAGTACTGAACTGATTCGTCGGGCCGAAACGCCAGCCGACTATTTTGCCACCCTGGATTTTTCCAAGTGGACTAAATAATAGATCGATACAATAAATAAGACAAAACGAAAGGAAAAAATAAAATGGCATTAATTAATGAAAATTATCTAAAACTACCTGGATCCTACCTGTTCTCTGAAATAGCCAGACGAGTGGAAGCTTATAAAGCGGCAAATCCGGAGGCAAACATCATTCGATTGGGGATTGGCGATGTGACAAAACCGCTGCCCGAAGCAGTCATCACCGGCTTACATAGCGCTGTTGACGAAATGGCCAGCGAAAAAACATTTAAGGGCTATGGCCCGGAACAAGGCTACGATTTTCTGCTGGAAAAAATCATCGAGTTTGATTTTAAAGCCCGGGGCGTTGAGCTGGCGGTGGACGAAATTTTTGTCAGCGACGGTTCCAAAAGCGATACTGCCAATTTCCAGGAAATCTTCAGCCAGAATACCAGAATTGCTATCACTGATCCGGTATATCCAGTCTATGTGGACAGCAACGTGATGGCTGGTCGCAGTGGCACCTTGGGGGCTGATGGTAAGTGGAGCGACATGGTCTATATTCCCTGTACCGCTGAAAATGGTTTTGTTCCCCAATTGCCAAACGAAAAGGTCGATTTGATCTATCTGTGTTTTCCGAATAACCCCACTGGTACGACCATTAATAAAACGGAGCTGAAAAAATGGGTAGATTATGCCAAAGCCAACCAGGCCATTATTTTATATGATGCTGCCTATGAAGCCTATATTCAGGAAGATGATGTCCCCCATAGTATCTATGAGATCGAAGGGGCCAAAGCGGTTGCCATTGAATTCCGCAGTTTTTCTAAAAATGCTGGCTTCACTGGAACCCGTTGCTCCTATGTGGTGGTGCCCAAAGAAGTGATGGGCTATACCGAAGCCGGGGAGCCAGTTGAAATCAATAAACTGTGGAACCGCCGCCACTGCACCAAATTTAATGGGGTACCTTATATTATTCAAAAAGGTGCCGAAGCGGTCTATACCGAATCCGGTCAGGCTCAGATTAAGGAGTTGGTGGCATATTATATGAATAATGCCAAGATGATCCGGGAAGGGGTTGCCAGTACTGGCATTGAAGTTTTTGGTGGGGTCAATGCTCCCTATATCTGGCTGAAAACACCGGAGGGCATGGATTCCTGGAGTTTCTTTGATAAACTCCTCAACGAGGTCAACATTGTCGGTACCCCCGGGGTTGGCTTTGGCCCCAGCGGTGAAGGCTATTTTAGGCTTACCGCTTTCGGCAGTAAAGAAAATACCGAAGAAGCGATTCGTCGTTTTACCACAGAATTTAAATTATAAGATCCTACTAAACAAAAGATGCCCGGCAACAATGCTTGTCCGGGTATTTTTTATGGGAACAGTTATTTCCCCAGAGTAGTCATTCAGCCTTAAAAAATCATTAAAAGTGTTGACACTTTTCATAAAGTTACTTACAATATTGTTAGCACTCTTTACGAAAGAGTGCTAACAATATACAAAATGAAGAAGAGGTATGTTATGGAAAAGAAGCAGTTTAAATCTGAATCCAAGCGTCTGATGGATTTGATGATCAATTCAATTTATACGAATAAAGAAATATTTCTACGGGAATTGATATCAAATGCATCGGATGCCATCGACAAGGTTTACTACAAAACATTAACCGACAAAGATAAAACCTTTAATAAGGACGACTATTACATCCGGATTCATCCGGACAAGGACAATCGCACCCTGACCATTGAAGACACCGGGATCGGGATGACCGAAGCCGAACTGGACGACAATCTCGGTACCATTGCCAAGAGCGGCTCCAGCGATTTCAAGAGTGAACAGGAAATGGAAGAAGATTTTGACATCATTGGTCAGTTCGGGGTTGGTTTCTATTCGGCCTTTATGGTGGCTGATAAGGTTACCGTGGAAACAAAGGCGGTTGATTCCGAAGCGTCCTATATCTGGGTCTCAGAAGGAGCCGACGGTTATACCATCGAACCAGGCAGCCGCAAAACCCACGGCTCCAAAATCACCCTCCACCTCAAAGAAAATACTGAAGACAATAATTTTGATGACTATCTGGAGCCCTACCGAATCCGTCATTTGGTGGAACATTACTCCAACTTTATTCGCTACCCGATTAAAATGGTGGTTGAAAACAGCCGTATCAAAGAAGACACCAAAGACAGCGACAATCCAGAATACGAAACTTATTTATCGGATGATGTGTTAAATTCAATGATTCCGATCTGGCGCAAGAATAAAAATGAGCTGACCGATGAAGATTACAACAATTTTTATCATGACAAGCGATTAGGCTTTGACGCCCCGCTGGCCCATGTTCATCTGAGTATTGAAGGTGCCATGAGTTACAAGGCGATTCTCTACATTCCCGGACAGGCACCTTTTGACTACTATACTCGGGACTATGAAAAAGGTTTGGAGCTTTATTCCAACGGTGTTCTGATCATGGAAAAATGCAGTGAGTTGTTGCCGGATTATTTCAGCTTTGTCAAAGGGGTGGTGGACTCTGAGGATATTTCACTGAACATCTCCCGGGAAATGCTCCAGCAGGATCGTCAGCTGCGTCTGATCAGCCGTAAAATCGATTCCCGAATTTCTGAAGAACTCAAAAAAATGCAGGAAAACGATCGGGAAACCTATGATAAATTCTTTAAAGCTTTTGGCAATCAGTTAAAGGTCGGAACCTATGATAAATGGGGTCAGGACAAGGAAAAACTCCAGGACTTCTTGCTCTTTTATTCATCCAAAGAAGGCAAGATGGTCACCCTTAAAGAATATGTGGAGCGGATGCCGGAAGATCAGAAATACATCTATTATGCCACCGGCTCATCGGTCAGCCAGCTGGAAAAGCTGCCCCAGGTTTCGATCATCAAGGACAAGGATTATGAGATTCTCTATTTAACCGAAACCATTGATGAGTTTGTTACCCAGACTTTACGACACTATGCTGATAAGGAATTCCGTTCCGTATCCAGCCAGAATCTGGGCCTGGAAGCGCCGGATGATGATAAAAAAGACGAAGCTGAGCAGGCTTCGGAAGTGGATGAAAAGCTGCTGGCCAAAATGAAAGACCTCATCGGCGATGAGGTGGTCAAGGTAAAAACAACCGCTCATTTAAAAGATGACGTGGCTTATCTTTCCACCGAAGGGGATCTGTCCATTGAAATGGAAATGACCTTAAACACCATGCCTCAGGGTGGTGATGTCAAGGCCAAAAAAGTACTGGAAATTAACAAAAATCATCCGGTTTATGAGAAACTCAAAAGTTTCTACGAAGCTGATGATGCGCAATTTGCCCTCTACACCGAATTGCTTTACAATCAGGCCCGTTTGATTGCTGGGTTACCACTGGACGATGTGGTGGCCTTTACCAAAAATATCAGCAAACTGATGTAATCAGGGGGTTCGCTTGAGATACCGTACCGATCAATTGTTAATCTGTTGTATGCTGCACCATGCGAAATCCGCTACGCTCCTTTCGCATTGGTCGCGGGCAGTCGCCAACTACAAACAAGCTTGTGATTGGCTCGTTGCCTATGCGCAGAATCGGACAGGCTATCGCCGTGTCCGCTCTGATGCAAACAACATGATCTAACAATTGTCGGTACTGCGTTATTGCTAAGTTACCTTATTTTTAATCACAACAATTACCGAGAAGCCAGTGTCATTCTTAGAGAAATGGCGCTGGTTTTTTCTGCCATTTGACAAGTGCTGGCAATTTTGCTACACTAATAGCAGTAACGGAAAGGTTTAGCAGGATGATTTTAACAATTGCAGCAGCTCGAACAATGGAATTATCGATGAGACATTGTTTTGAGCCTAAAGATAAAGTGTAAAACTTTTATTCTCATCGGTCTAAGCGTTTTTTAGTGTAGCATCGCTATACTTTATTTTGTTGCGCTTAAACCGATAGCTATACAAAAAGTTTTAAGGCCATAACGCAATGTTCGTTATGGCCTTTTATAATGACAGAGAGTCAGGATAAGGGTGACTCTCTGTTTTTATTTTGTAAATTTTAAAGGAGAAATTTTATGGGATTATTGGACGTTATCAATTTATCACACTCGTTTGGTGATAAAATTTTATATCAGGAGGCTTCCTTTGAATTGTTCAAAGGTGAGCACATGGGGATTGTCGGACGCAACGGCACCGGCAAAACGACTTTGTTAAATACCTTAATTGGCGAAATCATTCCCGATGGTGGGGAGATCCGCTGGCAAAAGGGCATTAAGATCGGGTATCTGGATCAGTATGCCCAGATTGAACAGGACATCACGGTTTTTGACTATCTGAAAACGTCGTTTCACAAGCTCTACGAAACTGAAGCCCAGCTGACCAGAATTTATGAAAACATGGCTACCGACTGTAGTGAAAAAGCCATGAACCGAGCCGCAGATCTGCAGAGCTTACTGGAAAACTCGGGCTTTTATGAACTGGAAAGCCGTGTTTTAAAAATTGCTGACGGTTTGGGAATTACCGCTTTGGGGATGGACAGTATTCTGGAGACGCTTAGCGGAGGGCAGCGGGCCAAGGTCATACTGGCCAAGCTGCTGCTGGAAGAACCCAATGTGCTGCTGTTGGACGAGCCCACCAACTTTCTGGATAAGGAACATGTGGAATGGCTCACCGATTATTTAAAAACCTATGAGGGCACCTTTCTGGTCATTTCCCATGACTTTGATTTTTTGGACAAGATCACTACCTGCGTCTGTGACATTGAATTTTGCACTATCAAAAAATACAGCGGCAATATTTCAAAGTTTATTGAGCTAAAAGGTCTCAGACGGGAAAGCTATATCCGGGAATTTGAAGCCCAGAAAAAAGAAATCAAGAAATTCGAAGATTATATTTCCAAAAACAAAGCCCGGGCAGCTACGGCCAGCATGGCCAAGAGCCGACAGAAGCAATTGGATAAAATTGATCGGATGGTGCCACCGGAACTGGTACCCAAACCGAATTTCCGCTTTACCTCGCTGCATATTTCTGCCCAGCGTTCTTTGAGTGCCAAAGATCTGGAAATCGGCTATGATTATCCGCTGCTATCTAAACTCAATTTTAAAATCGAGTCGGGTCAGAAAACGGTGATTACCGGGTTTAACGGAATCGGCAAATCGACCCTGCTTAAAACCCTGGTTAGAGAGATTCCGGCTCTTTCCGGAAAATTTAAATTTGCCGATACGATCAAAGTGGCATATTTTGAGCAGGATCTCAACTGGTATAATCCCACAATGACCCCCATTCAGGTGGTCTCTGATGCTTATCCTAAGCTGTCCCAGAGTCAGTTACGGCGCTATCTGGCCCAGTGTGGTTTGAAAGCCAAAAGCATGCTCCAGAGCGTTGCCACCCTTAGCGGAGGGGAACAGGCCAAGGTGAAAATCTGTATCCTGATGCTGACGCCAGCTAATTTTTTAATGCTTGATGAGCCGACCAACCACCTCGATGTCGATGCCAAAGAGGTTCTAAAAAAAGCGCTGATTAAATGGACTGGTAGTCTGATTCTGGTATCCCATGAAGCTTCGTTTTACGATGATTGGGCCGATGCGATTATTAATATTGAAGGTTAATAAAAAATAAGGGTAGAAACTGCGACGCATCCAAGAATGATGGGTCGCTTTTATTTTGACGACGGCTGCGCCAATAATATAAAACAATGTCTTTAAAAAAAACTTAACAGATGTAAAAAATCCGGCTATAATAAAATAATCGGTAGTTATGAGTTGCCTGATTTAAAATAAAATCACACAATGAAATGAGACATTCGTGAAAATACATTTTTTACAACGAGAACGCATCAATAAAAAACTGGAAAATATTTTTGATTATCCACTGACCGTCGTGGAAGCGCCCATGGGTTATGGAAAAACGACCGCTGTCTGGAATTTTCTTAAAAATGCTGGGCTTAAACCGATCTGGATCACATTTCAGCCGGAGACCGGTTTTATCGACTTTTACTGGCAAAAGTTTTCCGAGGCAGTTTGTCAGTTTGATCAAGCAAGTGGCGATACCTTAAAGCACCTGGGCTTTCCGGTGGATGTGCCTCAGATGGATCAGGTAATTTCGGTGTTGTCAGATTTAGCAAACGACCAGCAAATCATTCTGGTGTTGGACGACTATCACTTGACCACTAGCGAACCGCTTTCTCGCCTGGTGGCGTTAATTGTTTCGGAGCGGATTGAAAATTTTACACTGATTCTAATCACCCGAAATACGGTTCATTTAAACAGCGCCGAACTGGTCGCCAAGGGATTTTGTCAATTGATCAATCAGGATGAGCTGAAATTCACCGAAACGGAAGTCCGGGACTATTGCATGATGATGATGGACACCATTTCAGAAAAAGAGGTGAAGCAAGTAAGCGACTATGCCAGTGGCTGGATTACCCTGACCTATATGCTGCTGCTTGGTCTGGAACAGGGAATTCCGGTGGGTATGAATATGACCATCGAAGAACTCCTCAATCAGACCCTTTTTACGGTTTATGATGATGCCATTCAGAATTTTCTGATTCAACTGTCGGTGATGGACGCATTTACTGAAGATCAAGCCCGGTTTATTACTGGCGAAGAAAAGGCTGGTGTTATTCTCGGTCAACTGAAAAAGGAAAACTCGTTTATCTATTTTGATGAGATCAACAAAACCTATCAGATTCATCATGTGCTACTGGATTTTTTACGGACCCGACAGCGCTTTACTAAAGAACAACGAAAGACTTTGTACAATCGCTTAGGGGAGTGGCATCTGGAAAAGATGGCGTTTCCCAAAGCCTACCGCTATTTTTATCAGGCTGGCGAAGATCGGCGCATCCTTGACCATCTGAATAACCCGGAGAACATCCGCAATGAGATGGCCGAATTTGATGGTGCCGGGGAGCTGTTTGCCAAAACACCGATTGAAGTTTTGCATCAATACCCGTTGGCTTATTTGCAGCATATTCTGGTTTCGCTGCTCCGGGGAACTGACGAAACAGCGGTGGTCTGTTGCCAACAGCTGGAAGAGCTGGAGCTCTTTTTCATGGCCCAGGATAATCAGACACGACCGGATAAAAACCGAATGCTGGCGGAGATTAATATTGTTCGGAAGTTCACCTTCTTTAATCATGTTGAAGCGTCCACCGCCCGCAATGATTTGATCATTGAGCTGCTAAATGGCGACCAGTCCTATATTATGCAGCGAGAGAATGAGTTTACGTTTGGCTCGCCTCATTTGCTTTACAATTATTTCCGGGATCCGGGGGCCTTTGCAACAACAACCGCATTGATTATTAAGAAGTTTCCGGTTTATCCCCGCTATGCCAACGGCAACGGCACCGGATCAGAATATTTGGCCAGGGCGGAGTTTGCTCTGGAAACCGGCAACTGGGCCGAAGCCCAAATAAACAGTGAAAAGGCGATTTATAAAGCCCGAACCAAAGACCAGTACAGCATTATTATCTGCGCCAACTTTAATTTAATCCGGTTGATGATTTTTCAGGGACGTATCAAGGATGCCCTCGACCGTTTCCGGGAACTGGAAAACGAAATTCTGGCGGTGAAGAACCCTGTTTTTAATACCACCCTTGATATTTGCAAAGGGTATCTTTACGCCTGCCTGGATCAGGTGGAAAAAATTCCCTATTGGCTGCAGGTGGGGGATATGACGACTGCCGATTTGTTTTATCAGGGGGTGGCGTTTAATTATCTGGTTTATGGGAAAGCCGTTGTTGCTTCCCGGAATTTTGTCAAGCTTGACGTACTGATAGAAAGCTTTGGAGACTATTTTTCGCTGTATCATAATCAGCTGGGTTTTATTCATAACGGCATTTTTGCAGCGATTGCTAAATACCATCTAGACGGGATGGCAGCCGGTCTAAAAGCCCTGAAGCGGGTGGTGTCCGAAGCCCAGCCGGATGGGATTGTCATGCCGTTTGTCGAAAATGCAACCCAGCTTTTGCCAATGTTAAAAACGCTTTTAAGTAAACAGCCGGAGGACACCTTTATCGACAAGCTGGTGATACTTTGTAAAACCTATCTGCAGAGCCTGGAGAATGGCGAACTGCTTCGGGTCAGTCTGACCCAGAGAGAACATGAAGTATTATTACTAAGCGCCAAAGGATTAAAGCGGGAAGAAATTGCTAAGCGACTTTTTATTGCTCCCGGTACGGTAAAAACCCATCTTCAGAATGTCTACAAAAAACTGGAAGTTAATGGCAAAAATGCCGCCATCAATACGGCCATCAAAAATGGCCTGTTAAGGATCTAATATAAATTTAAACACCGATATAAATTTAAACACCGATGTTACAGAAATTGACTGCAATATCGGTGTTTTTTGTCCTCAAATTGGGAAAAATGACCGATTATCCATGATCATTACGGGTACGTATAAATAAAGGTTGTTATGGCAGACACGATTTGTGTATGATGTAATGTATGAGAGGAAAAAAGATGAAAAAACGAATCAAGAATAATGTCAGTTGGGTTGGAAAAGTGGATTGGGAACTTAAGCAGTTTCATGGCAATGAATTTTCAACGAATCATGGTTCCACCTACAATTCCTATTTGATTCAAGAAGAAAAGACGGTTTTAATCGACACGGTTTGGATGCCCTACGCCAAAGAGTTTGTTGAGAATCTGGCCCAGGCAATTGATCTGAGTGAAATTGACTTTATCGTCGCCAATCATGGCGAAGTCGATCATAGTGGGGCGCTGCCAGCACTAATGGAGCAAATTCCGGATGTGCTGATTTACTGTACTGAAAACGCTGTTAAGTCTCTAAAAGGTCAATATCATCAGGATTGGAACTTTAATGTGGTAAAAACCGGTGATAAGCTGGATGTGGGGAATGGCAAAGAACTGATTTTTGTGGAAATGCGAATGCTGCATTGGCCCGACAGTATGGCGGCCTATCTGACTGGCGACAATATTTTATTTAGCAATGATGCTTTTGGTCAACACTATGCCACCGAAAAATTGTTTAACAATCTGGTCGATCAGTGTGACTTGTACAAAGAAGCCATGAAATACTATGCCAATATTTTAACTCCGTTTAGTGCCATTTTGCGAAAAAAACTGGACGAGATTATTGCTTTTAATCTGACCATTGATATTATCGCCACCAGCCATGGCGTTATCTGGAATGACAACCCGATGCAGATCGTTGAGAAATATGCCCAGTGGGCCGGGGATTATCAGGAAAACCAGATAACGATAATCTATGACACAATGTGGAATGGCACCAAAGCCCTGGCTGAAAAAATTGCCGAAGGGATCGGTCTGACCGACCCGGACGTGGAAGTTAAAGTCTTCAATCTTTCAAAAAGCGATGAGAATGATCTGATCACCGAGGTATTTAAATCAAAGACGGTACTGATTGGTTCGCCGACCATTGGTGGCAGTATTCTTCACTCCATTGCCGGTTTTGTTCATCTGATGAAAGAGCTTAAGTTTAAAAATAAAAAAGCCGCCGCCTTTGGCTGCTACGGCTGGAGCGGCGAGTCCACCAAGGTGTTAAATGAGTGGTTGACCGGTGCTGGTTTTGAAATCATCAATGACGGCCTACGAAATCAGTGGAACCCCGACACCGCCCAACAGGAACTGGCCATCGACTTTGGTAAAGAAATCGCCAAAGCCTAGAGGCGGATTTGTGGAATAATAAGACCATAATAAAAAAACGACTTAATCGAAATGATTAGGTCGTTTTTCACTTAATTATACAATCAAACCTAGTACCGACAATTGTT
>MTLE01006728.1_pt1 | contig 19492 bp, 13 predicted proteins | sample 1982461 | NCBI WGS metagenome assembly MTLE01 (sample SAMN05712605, study PRJNA340218) | biofilm metagenome | isolation source: sample SPL anode biofilm adapted to -200 mV | place: USA | collected 2012-02-03
CAATCCACAACATGCCCCCGAGGAGCAGGAAAGCAAATATAAGCCTGACAAGGTTTAGTATCAATGAACCTATTCTATTGCCTGCATATTCAAAAAAGAGAGCAGAAAGTGTCCATGAGAAGGCTACACCTATCGAGATAACTTCACCTATATATTGCATCTGTCATTAAATTTTTCCGACCGCCAAAGGTAGGTTTTTTTCGAATTTTTGTGCCTTTCTGTCGATAAATATTACCAATTGGTCGATTGTTCACATAATGAGCCATTTATGGTCGTTAATTTGCAAATAGGAAGTAAAAATTAACAAAAAAAATATGAACAAGGAAGGAAAAACAGCCATTACTATCCTGACATTTATCTTCACACTTTTGTGCATAAATGTATCTGCAACTGCTCAGGACGCAAAGAAATGGACATTGAGAGAGTGTATTGACTATGCGATTGCCAATAACATTGAGGTCAAACAATCTGAAATAAATGTCAAGAGCACTCGTGAGGATCTGATGCAGGCGAAAGCCTCAAAATTACCTTCGCTTGGCTTTTCTTCTGCACAGAACTTTACTGCACAGAAAAATGAAAACTCAAACGGAGACTTCATATCAAAGGGAAGCTACTCAGGAAACTATGCACTAAACACCAGTATTACTCTATACAACGGAGGGAAGCTTTCACAAAACCAGAAACAGCAAAACATTGCATTAAAGATAGATGAACTATCTCTCGACGAACGGCAAAACAGCATCGAGATGTCAGTAACACAAGCCTATCTGGAAATTTTATATGCCAATGAAAACCTGAAAACTTTGAAGAAAAGTGTCGAGTTGTCAGAGATACAGACAAAACGCACTAAAGCTTTATATGAAGCAGGTGCAAAATCTTCAGTCGATTATGCCCAGATGGAGGCACAATTAAGTACTGACAGGTACCAGCTGACTGTAGGGGAAAACAACCTGGCGCAATCAATCCTGATATTAAAACAGCTGCTTGAAATAGAAGTAAATGAAGAGTTCATGCCCTATTTCCCGAATCCTGAAGAGTTGTCAGTTCCCGAGGAGTTACCTGAGCTAAAAGCTGTATATGAGGCGGCCCTTGAAGGTAGACCGGAGGTAAAGAGCAGCATTTTGCAAATAGAGTCTGCAAAGGTCGGTGAAAAGATTGCACGTGCGGATTTTTTGCCGTCTCTCACAGCAAGTGCTTCAATTGGTACAGGTAATATCTCCGGAACTAACTACTCACTTTACAATCAGTTTGAGAACAAATTGAACGAGAATGTTGGTATCTCACTCTCAATTCCGATTTTCAGTAAAAGATCCACGAAGACAGCTGTCAACAAGGCGCAATACCAGATTGACATGGCTGAACTGAGTAGTGTTAATGTAAAGAAAACCCTGTTGAGTACTATTGAATCTCTATATCAGGATGCCAGTTCTGCTCAGGGTCGTTACAAAGCCGCTGTGGAGAGCATGAAATATACCGAACTCAGTTACACTCAGGTTCAGGAGCAATATAACAAGGGGATAAAGAATACTGTGGAACTTCTCTCTGAGAGACAGGCATATCTATCTGCCATGCAAGAGATGAGTCAGTCCAAATATCAGGCTTTGCTATCTCTGAAATTGTTGCAATTTTACCAGAATCAGCCAATTAATTTATAATAATGAGAATAAAACATAGAAAAGGAAATGAAAAAGAATTTGATAATAATTACAAGTGCACTGTTGACAGTTGTTATAATAGTGTTCATATTTTTCAGACCGGAGGAGAAGGTTACTGCCGGTTATGAGTCATCTGCCGTTTTCAGAGGAAAGATAGAAAATACGGTTACTGCTACCGGAACCATTGAGCCCATAATTCAGGTAGAAGTCGGCACACAGGTGTCAGGAATAATCGACCATATATATGTTGACTTCAACTCAAAGGTAAAGAAGGGCACCGTACTGGCTGTCCTTGACAGGACCAACCTTGAGTCAGAGTTAAAATCAAGCGAGGCAACACTTAAATCTGCAGAGACTGAGTATGAGTATCAGAAGAAGAATTATGAAAGGTCAAAATCTCTTTATGAGAAGAATCTTATAAGTGATACTGAATATGAGTCTTCCAAGTATAGTTATGACAAGGCCAACAGCGCATATATTAAAGCAAGTTCAGATATAAGAAAGGTAAGGCAGAACCTCTCATACGCCACCATCTACTCTCCGATTGACGGAGTTGTCCTTGACAGGGCTGTTGATGAAGGACAGACCGTTGCGGCCAGTTTCAGTACTCCTACACTGTTCACAATTGCTAATGACCTGACCCAGATGCAGGTTATAGCCGATGTCGATGAGGCAGATATAGGAGAGGTTCTGGAGGGACAAAGTGTCTCATTCACTGTAGATGCTTTTCCAGAAGACACTTTCAGAGGAAAAGTGACCCAGGTTCGTCTTCAACCTACTACAACCTCAAATGTAGTCACATACGAGGTGGTTGTAAACGCCCCTAATCCAGACTACAAGCTCAAACCGGGACTTACTGCCAATATCACTATTACAACCGAAGAGAAAGACGAGATATTAATGGTCCCTTCTAAGGCACTCAGATTCAGACCTGAAACCGGTAAGACAAATATTGATACAATAAAAACAGCCGCTGCAACTAAAACATTATGGGTCAAGAGTCCTGACGGGAATATTGCACCAGTGAAGGTAAGTGCCGGGGTGTCCGATGGAATATATACCGAAGTCTCCGGAGAGATAAAAGAGGGGGATCTTGTGGTTACCGGTATGACCTCCGCTCCTGACAAGACTATTGCAAAAGGAAGTGATACAGGGAAGAGTCCGTTTATGCCGACCAGACCCGGGGAAAAGAAAAAATAACTCTTATGAATACAATTATAAAAGCCGACAACCTCTCAAGGGACTTCAAAGTGGGAGATGAGACTGTACATGCTCTGAGAGGTGTCAATTTCACAATAAAGGAGGGGGAATTCGTGACAATAATGGGGACCAGCGGATCCGGAAAGTCTACTCTGCTCAACCTGCTGGGTTGTCTGGACACTCCAACTGCCGGAGATTATTACCTTGACGGCGTCTCTGTGAGAAGTATGGACAAAAACGAGAGGGCAACATTAAGAAACAGAAAAATAGGATTCGTTTTCCAGTCATATAATCTGCTTCCTAAAACAACTGCAATCGAGAATGTAGAGCTGCCACTCTTCTACAATCCAAAGGTTTCTCAGAAAGAGAGGGAGAGTCGTGCAATTGATGCGCTGAAGGCTGTAGGGCTCGGGGACAGGCTGAACCACAAGTCCAACCAGATGTCAGGGGGTCAGATGCAGAGAGTTGCAATAGCCAGAGCGCTCGTCAACGATCCTGTACTCATCCTTGCCGATGAGGCTACCGGTAATCTGGATTCAAAGACCTCTATGGAAATTTTAAGTCTCTTCCAGTCACTGCACAGGGAGGGAAGGACAATAGTATTTGTAACGCATAATCCCGAACTATCCGAATACAGCAGCAGAACCATCAAGTTGAAGGACGGAAGGATTATCGAGGATGTTGAGAATAAAAATTACAGACGATGAATTACAGAAACTTAATCAAGATATCATTCAAAGCCCTTATGAACAATAAGCTTCGGGGATTTCTCACAATGTTGGGAATAATAATCGGAGTAGCCTCTGTGATTGCTATGCTTGCAATCGGGCAGGGTTCCAAGTCAAGTATCAGAAGTCAGATATCGGAGATGGGCTCAAATTTGATTATGATCCAGCCTGGAAACGGACAGTTCGGTGGTGTAAGGCAAAGTGCCAGCAGTATGCAGACTCTTAAAATGGAAGATTATAAAAGAGTGGCAAATGAGGCACAATTCATATCAAACAGCACCCCTGTCGTGAGTAGCGGCGGCCAGGCAATCTATGGGGCAAACAATACCCCAACCTCAATCACTGGAGCCTATATAGAGTATCTTGATATCAGGACATACAAGGTAGAGAGAGGCGAGATGTTCACAGACGAGGATCTAAAGAGCTCAAAGAAGGTTTGCGTGGTTGGAAATACAATTGTTAAAAACCTGTTTACTAACGGAGAGGATCCTTTGGGAAAAGTCATAAGGTTTAACAAGACACCTTTTAAGATTATAGGTGTTCTTGAGGCCAAGGGGTACAACTCAATGGGAATGGATCAGGACGATATAATTATTGCACCGTTCACAACTATTCAGAAAAGAATTCTCTCTATAACATATATAAACAGTATTTTTGCATCTGCAGTGAGTGAGGAACTTTCAGAAGCGGCAACTGAGAGCATATCATCCATCATCCGTGAAAACCACAAACTCAGAGAGGGAGAGGAGGATGATTTTCATGTCAGGTCGCAGGAGGAACTCACATCCATGCTAAGCTCAACAACAGACATAATGACCATACTGCTGGCCTGTATAGCCGGAATCTCGTTACTGGTAGGAGGAATAGGCATTATGAACATTATGTATGTATCGGTGACTGAACGAACAAGGGAGATAGGGCTCAGAATGTCCATCGGTGCAAAAGGAAAACATATTCTTCTTCAGTTTCTGATAGAGGCAATTATAATTAGTGTGACCGGAGGAGTGATTGGGGTAATAGTGGGGACAGGAAGCGCGGCAATGATTAAATTTGTAATCGGGTGGCCAATCCAGGTGCAGCTCTTCTCTGTGATACTATCCTTCCTTGTATGTACTGTTACAGGTGTGTTCTTCGGATGGTATCCCGCAAAAAAAGCATCAGGATTGGATCCTATAGAGGCTATACGTTATGAATAAAGAAAGAAGCTTATATGCAAAAAGATTGATGACACCGGCGATACATGTTATCGTCTGGTGTCTTATATTTTACTCTCCGATAATGTTCGCAAACGCTTTGGGAAAAAGTATGGAGGTAAATGATTTTCTCCATTTCAGCACCTTTCCCGTTTCACTCATGGTGATTTTTTATGTAAACTATTTCATATTCATAGATCTGTTCCTGTTCAAAAGACACCTGACAAGGTTTCTCCTTTCCAACATACTTATAATAGCCCTTTTATCAGTATGTCTCCATTTTTGGAACATATACATTGGCCCGGGCCATGTTCCTGAGCGATTTTCCCCGCCGTTTATATTCATAATTGCCCGGAATTTACTGACCTTTACATTAACAGCTGCCCTGAGTGTTGCTCTCAAGGTTACAGCAGACTGGTACAGAAGGGAACAAAAACAGAAAGAGCTGGAGAAAGAGATGGCGGCGGCAGAACTTCAAAATCTGAAGAGTCAGCTTAACCCCCACTTTCTTTTCAACACCCTGAATAATATCTATAGCCTGACCGCAACAAACCAGACTCAGGCACAATATGCCATCCACAGCCTGAGCAAGCTCCTGAGGTATATTCTGTATGACAATGATAAGCCGGCTATACCGCTATCCAATGAAATTTCATTCATTAACAGCTATGTGGAGCTTATGTCCCTCCGGTTACATGAAAGGGTACATCTATCTGTAATGTTGCCGGAAGCTAATGAGTGCAATGGCTTTTCTGTCGCTCCTCTTATCTTTATAACGTTAATTGAAAACGCTTTCAAACACGGGGTTAGTCCCACTGAGGAGTCTGAAATCAATATCTCAATAAAGATTGAAGAACCGGGGAAGCTGTTTTGCTCAATAATAAACAGCAATTTTCCGAAAAACGACGAAGACCGGAGTGGTTCCGGTATTGGCCTTGACAATCTCAGAAAAAGACTCACATTGATCTATCCTGACTGTCATATTCTCAAAGAAGAAAATGACGGAAAGTATCATACATCTCTGTTGGTTATAAATTTATAGCTATATTTGAGGCATGATAATCCGTTGCCTCATTGTTGATGACGAGCCTCTTGCCTTAGATCTTATTGAAAGTTATGTGAGGCAAACTCCTTTTCTGGAACTTGCAGGAAGGAGCTCTAACGCTATAGAAGCCCTTGAAGTTCTCGAAAAAGGTAAAATAGAGCTCATATTCCTGGACATCCAGATGCCAAGGCTCAATGGCATTGAACTCTCAGGCCTTATTAAGGATGATACAAGGGTAATTTTCACCACAGCTTTTGAACAGTATGCCCTTGACGGATTCAAAGCAGACGCGCTGGACTACCTTCTCAAGCCTATAAGTTATCCCGAATTTCTTAAAGCTGCCACTAAGGCCCGGAAGTGGTTTTCGATGTGTCGCGCAAACAAATCGGAACAGACAAGCCAAAACAGCATCTTTGTCAAGAGTGACTACAGGATAATCCAGATTGACATACCGGACATAACATATATTGAAGGAGTCAAGGATTACATCCGGATCCATACATCTAAGGGAGAGCCGGTAATGACTCTAATGAGCATGAAATCAATAGAGGAACACCTGAATCCCGACACTTTTATAAGAATACACCGCTCTTTTATAATTAATATCAACAAGATAGATAGCATAGAAAAGAGTATGGTAAAAATAGGCAGGGCATCCATACCTATTTCCGACTCCTATAAAGAGAGTGTAATGAATAAGATAAGTTCAAGAATCCTGACTAAATAACCTACAATTTATAATAAACTACATGAAGAGACTTAAACTGCTACTCGTACTATTGGTTTTGGCAGCTTGCCAGAAAGATGCTGACACATTGACCCTGTCGACCAGTAACATTGACATTTCTGACGATATATATGTATCTCAGATAACTGTGACATCAAACAAATCCTGGAGCATAAGCGGAGGAGAGGGCTGGGTGACATACTCCCCAAGTTCAGGTTCAGGAACTGCAACTGTCACAGTTACTGTTGCAAAAAACACCTCCGACAACTCCCGCTCTACAAACCTTACAGTTACTGCGGGATCACTTACCCAGACAATAGCTGTTTCCCAGAAGCAGAAAGATGCCCTGATTCTCAGCAAAAGTCTTGAAGCATTCCCTAACTCAGGAGGCAGTTCGACAATAGAACTGAGAAGCAATGTTTCATATGATGTGACTGTCCCTGTTACAGCTACTTGGCTTACACTTACTCAGACCAAGGCAATGGCGACATATGAGTATTCGCTTCAGGTAAGCCCGAATACTACATTATCGCACCGCAGTGCAAAAATAGTTTTCAAGGACAAAATATCCAGCCTCAGTGACACATTGGAGGTTTTTCAGGATGGTCCCGAGCAGATCTCACTGACAACCAAGAATTTCTACGTAGCCAAGAGTGGTGCCACTATCAATTTTGACCTGACATACAATATTGAATACGAGATGACTATAGGAGCCGGAGTTGATTGGATCTCCACAGCAGCAACAAAGGCAACATATACAAAGAATTACTCATTTGTTGTATCTCAGAATAACAGCGGCAATGACAGGTATGCAAGTATAATCTTCACTCAGAAAAGCGTTCAGCAAGGGAAGAAGGCTCTGGCCGACACTGTAATCATCAAACAAACCTCATTTGAAGGTACTTACATATATCTTGACGGGACAAAAACTCTCTCTTCTCAACTGCCTGCCGGCGGATTGACCTCAATACAGAACCTAAAGATTGAAGGCAAGATGAAAAGTGCAGATTTCGGGACTATAAGGAGTAGCCTGGTTAATCTTAAGAATATAGACCTGAAAAGTGCAATGTTTGAGGGAGACTCTCTCCCTTCTGAGGCATTTCTGATGACAACTCCGGTCTCTCTGCTTGAGAGTGCCCTGCTTCCATCGACTGTTAAGAAAATAGGCAAACATGCATTCAACGGATGTGCATTTCTTAAATCAATCACCATCCCGGCCTCGGTAACATCTATCGGAACACTTGCTTTTAACTCGTGTATCTCATTGGAGACTATTAATTGCAACATTGCGAGGCCATTTGAAATCAACAATGTCTTTGTTGGCATTCACCCTTCAGCCGTACTTATTGTTCCGGTGGGTAGCCTGAATTATTATCAGACGACTAAAGGGTGGGGATATGACTCCTTCAGTAATATTTGCGAAATAGGTACAAATCCTCAGGATTACCTCCGCCTTTCAAAATATGTACAGAATTCCACCGGTCTGGGAGGAAACTTCTCAGTAGAGGTCAATTCCACATCAAACTGGAGCGTAGAGAAAAAACCCATATGGATTACACTCAACTCAAACAGTGGTTCTGCAGGAAAGTCAAATATAGACCTGTCTTTTGCTCCATATACCGGATCAACTATGAGGGAGGACTCTGTTGTTTTAAAACTGAACAACGGCAATGTAAGGGCTACACTAAGGGTACGTGAGTCAGATATACAATATGATGAGGGTGACTACATTACAATCCAGCGTGCAACAATAGGTGCAGGAGTTGACATTGTAATTATGGGTGATGGATATGATTTTGACGAAGTTGTGTCAGGGAAATATGAAACAAAAATCCGAGAGGCCTCTTATCACTTTTTTAATATTGAACCATACAAAACATACCAGCAGTATTTTAACGTATACATGGTTTACGCATATTCCCCTGAAAGTGGAATCAGCGACCTGACTACTACTGTCCGTTCAACATTTGGAACCAGATATGTACAGGCTCCCCCTTCAACTGGAATGTCAACGACAAATGTTACTGCACTGCAATATGCTGCATATGCACCAATTACAAACATCCAGAAGACATTGGTCATAATCGTAGCAAACAGTACAAGGTATGGTGGTACTTGTGTGATGTATAGTGACGGTAAAGCAATCGCCATGTGTCCCACACCTAACAATAACTATCCTTATGACTTCAGGGGGCTGGTGCAACATGAGGCCGGCGGACATGGATTCGGGAAACTTGCGGATGAATACACAACACATTCTGAAACAATTCCGGAAGAAAATATTACCACTCTTAGACAATGGCAAGGATATGGACAATATATGAATGTCGATGTCACTAACAATCTGACCACCATTCTATGGAAACATTTCATAGGAATTCAAAAATATCAGGGAGTCGGCGCATATGAGGGTGGCCATTATTATACAAAAGGAGTGTGGAGACCCGAAAGCACTAGTGTTATGATAAACAACATAAAGTATTATAACGGTCCGAGCCGTGAACAGATTGTAAAGAGAATAAAGACATATGCCGGAATGGCATACTCTTTTGAGGAGTTTATGGCCAATGACGTTATTGACTCAAGTCCGGCTACAAAGGCAGCCGGTATGTATATAGATCCTAGGATGATCCTGGCTCCTCCAATATTAATCCCATAATAAAAACCATATGAACAGAATATCTCAAATAGGAGTGACTGCCGGCGCATTGATAATTATGGCCGCGACAGGAGCATGTACAAGAGAGCTGACATTCAATGATGCTGAATTAGAAGCCATTGGAACAGATTCAACTGCCGGCATAATGCCTCTTTATACAGTGGATGACCCGGCCGATACCTCTGTGCTGAATGCTGTCTCTTCAGATTTTTCTGCAGAAGATATGAAAAGTGATTACTACCGGATATTGAAGATCAGAATGCTTGCCACTGTAAATGACACCACAAACGAAGGTGTAGGGATAGCCGCTCCTCAAGTTGGTATAAGTAAAAGGCTTGTGGCTGTACAGAGGTTTGACAAGGATGGGGAACCTTTTGAATTCTATCCTAACATCCGACTGTTGAATCTATCGGAGGAGAAAGCCTGGGGCTGGGAGGGATGCCTCTCTGTTCCCGGAATGCGCGATACCGTACTTCGTTCAAAAAGCGTCGTAATCTCATACATTGACGAAAAGGAGATGGTGGAGAAAAGGGACACAGTGGAGGGATATACCGCTGTTATATTCCAGCATGAGGTTGACCATCTTGAAGGGATTCTCTACACCGAGAGAAAGAAGCTCTAACCATTCTATCCCTTCCGTTAAGGTCTCTCCTTAGTTCTGTTTCTGAATATCCTAAGGATTCAAGCATATCCAGTATGTCTTTACCAAAGGCTTCATTAATCTCAAAAAAGAGCATTCCTGAAGCCTTTAGTGTTTTCAGACCGATTAAAGCAATTGCCCTATAGAACTTCAAAGGATCTTCATCTGGCACGAAAAGGGCTAGTGAAGGCTCATATTCCAGCACATTCCTGTGCATCTGCTCTTTTTCTGAATCTCTTACATATGGAGGATTGCTTACAAGAACATCGAGAGAACCCTCCGGGATAATATCTGTAATTGTATGCTGCCCAAGCAAATCATACTTGAATATTATACATTCAGAATCCTTTTCAAGTATCTTATTGCTATTGAGGCGAGTAACTTCAAGCGCCTTATCGGAAATGTCGCACATGTAGAGCCTCGATCCGGCCAAAGATGATGCAAGCGATACACCTATACATCCGGAACCGCAGGCAGCATCGAGAATAGCGCATTCACTCCCGTATATATCACTCTTCGTTTTTAACTCACTCAAAATCCACCTCACAAGCTCCTCTGTCTCTGACCTGGGGATAAGCACACCCTCTTCAACATGAAACAGGTTCCCGGCAAACTCGGAAAAGCCCAGAATGTATTGCAGGGGGCGGGCCATGGCAAGCTCGTTCGTCGAGCGTTGTAAAACGGGTATTTTCTCCGGAGCAATAGTGCCAAACGGTTCTATAATATGCTCGTACTGGCTTATACCGCAGAAGTGTTGCAGAAGCATCGCAGCCATGGCCCGCCTCTCCTCCGGTCCGTACAGCCCGGCAAGCTTCGAGTCAGTTTCGTTTATGAATTCCGTATAGGTCATACTTTTCTAGAATAGTGAAATAGCCCACAGATTCCCTCCGAAATCTGAGACAAAAATGGTCTCCCCCTCTACCACAACATTGCCTAGTATAGGAGAGCCGAGGTCTATCCTCTTTCTGAATATGCCGTTGGCAACATTTACTCCGTAAAGGTATCCGTCATTTGCGCCGAAATAGACTCTCTCACCTGCAAGAGCACAGCCGCTCTCCACAGTCATCTGGAAATCCTTTGTATATGGGGCTGTGTAGATGAGAGCCGGATTTGTCTTAATATTCCACAACTCTTTGTATGAGTTGCCGCGGTCAAAGGCAACAACTCCCCTGTCTGCAGTTCCGACAATGTAATACTTTTCAGTTACAAGAGGCCTTGACCTAGTGTTGACTGTATAGTTTATCTTCTGTCTGAGAAGCTCATTCCCGGAATGTGGGTCTACCTGAGTTATATATTCTGGTGATGTGTAGAAAAAATATCCGTCGAAAGCGACAGGTGAGTTATCTGATATTCTGGTTACATCGTCTCTCTTCTCCCAAAGAAGTTTTCCTGTTGAGGCATCATTTGCAAAGCGGCCGGTCCAGTAAGCTCCTGTAAGCAGAACCTCTGACACCGGATCAACATAGGGAGCTGCCACTGTAGAGACGCCACCTTTCCAATCCTTGTTTACCCAAACAATCTTGCCGTCCGAGATCCTGATTGCAGTTAGTGATGCTCCCTGACCTGCATACACAAGATCACCGTGGGCAACCACCCCCTGATTCAAGACCGGGTGAATGGTCTTCTCCCTGATATCTGTAAGCCAGATTACCTTACCCGACTGTGGATCTATACAGTAGACTCTTCCGATAACATCACAGGCAATCACATAACCCTGGCTATATGCCATGTCACCCCTCACAGAGTTTTGAGTCTTAAAACTCCACTGCAACTCTCCTGTTTTTTTGTCTATCCCGTGAATGGCACACCTCTCAGCCTTTTCATCGTCTGTAGTCGCAACCACCACAACCTCTCCTGCAATCAGCGGAGATGTCATGAACTGAGGTGCCCCAAGGTTCACATTCCACTTTATCTCCTCTCTGAAAGTAATAGGTTTGAAAACGACCGAACCGTCGGAAAATCTGACCCGCAGTTTCAAAATATCACCCTTTTTAGTTTTTGACAAGAACTTCGCCGGGAGATCAGCTCCCCAGCACCACTCACTCAACTGCACAATCTTAAATGACTCTTTACCTGCCACAACTTCTGCACTAACCACCTCTGAACCCGTATCATACAATGAAGCAACAACCTTAACACCTCCAGGAATCTTGAATGCATTTCCTGTCACATGATTTTCGAGGGTGGAGTATTTGAGGGTAGAGTTCAGTTCGCCCTTATCATCAAACGAGATTACCCTGAAAGATGATGGTGAGTGATCTATTCCACCTTTGTTCGGAGACATTGAGGTATATGTTGAGATACCGTCACTCCCTTTGTAAAAAAGATTTGTGTGATAGTGTGCATAAAGATAGCCCTTTATGTTGTACTTCTTGAAGTCATCCGGAAGAGTATATAAATGGTGATTGGCTATGACCACCGGAGTGCCTTCCGGCTGCGCCTCGATATCCTTTCTCACCCAATTCCACACATCATCTGCGGTATATGAGGGTGATTTATCCCCGTATGTAACAGGAGTGACCACAAAGTGCACATTGTTGACATTAAAGGAGTAGCATACAGGCCCGAAATTCTTTTCATAGAACTCCTCTCCATATGCTCCGGCTATAAGATCGTGATTGCCAAGAGTGTAGACAACCCTTACCCCCATCTTGTCATCAGTAATCTCCTCTGCATGAAACCTCATACCCTTCTCATAGCAGATATCTCCGTTAAGCATGAGGAAAGCAACCTTATGATTTGATATATAATCCTTCAGGCCATCTATATAATTTCTATACACACTCTCTTCGGTGTCACCGACATGTATGAAATCAGATGGCTGTTTCCCAACCCTTTTAAGCTTGAAGTCGAACGAATCAGAGAGGGATTCGGATAATCTTAAATAAAACGGACTTGCCTGCTCATAACCGGAAGGTGTCGAGATATAAATGAATCTTGCACGGGGCGAGGCCTCAAAGGAGAATACCCCCTTCTCCCCGCTTTTGTAGACATTGAAACCGTCTGAAACCGCAACACCGGTAACTCCGTTACCTTTTGTGTCAGTGATCGTACCCCTGACCTTCTGCTGAGCAGTCGCCGGGAGTGAACACAATAACATTAGGGAGAGCATTGCTCCTCCTAAGATAAGTTTTAACCTTTTCATAATAATCTATCCTAAAAGATTTGAAAGAAAACTCCTGATAGTCATACCGGATGCCTTTATCTCCTGCGGGACAAGGCTCATCTCTGTCATGCCCGGCACCGTGTTGATCTCAAGGAAGAATATCTCCTCCCCTCTGATGATATAATCCATCCTTACAACTCCGCGGCATCCCAGATGGCGGTATATTTTATGACTCTGGGCAACAATTCTATCCGATAAAACTTCCGGAATTTCAGCCGGGCAGACCTCCCTGCAGGCGCCAAGATACTTAGCCTCATAGTCAAAAAATTCATTCTTTGATATTATCTCTGTCACAGGAAGCTTTGAAAGCTCACCCTTAACCTCGAAAACACCATTTGTCATCTCTCTCCCCTCAATAAACTCCTCAATCAGGACAGAGTTGTCCTCCTTGAAAGCCAATTCAACAGCATTTTCAAGATCCTCAATCCTCTTTACCTTAGTAACCCCAAAGCTGCTTCCACCCTCATTCGGCTTTACAAAAAGAGGAAGGCCGAGTTTTGCCACAACCTCTCCGGCATCCCATTTGTCACCTTTTCTCAGGAAAACCTCCTTTGCAAGAGAGACCCCTGTGTCTCTGATAAAACACTTGGTCGCATATTTATTGAATGTTATGGCTGAAATAATAGAGGGACAAGTTGTATGAGGCATACCAACCATCTCCAGATAAGCCTGCAACATTCCATTCTCTCCGGGTGTCCCGTGAATCATGATCAAAGCAATGTCAAAATTGATCCTGCTCTGCACCCTTGAATCACCGGCAGGAAGCACGAATGAGAAGTCCGACTTGTCAATCGGAATGGTTTTACCGCCTTCAAGCTGGACATTCCACTCACTCCCTTTAAGTAATATTTCGTAGACCTCATATCTCTGACGGTCTATATTGGCAGCAATATTCTTTCCGCTCATCACCGAAACCTGGGCTTCGGAAGAGTCGCCCCCATACAGCAGGGCAACAGTTTTCTTCTTGTTCATTTGAATAGATCTTAGTTAAAGAACGGGTCACTCTCCGTAGATCCGGTCAGCGCCTCATCATCCGCGCCGTTACAGTTCAAACCCTCAGGGTAAGTTCCCGGAGCAATAAATGCATCCTTTGTGGAGATTCCTAAAGATGGGTCTGCAAGGACCTTCTTCATAAATATACCCCATATAGGCAGAGCCATATTGGATCCTCCTCCTAGAGCCAGACCCTCAAAATGGACCTGTCTGTCCTCTGCACCGACCCAAACACCAGCGGTAAGCTTAGGGACATAGCCAATAAACCAGCCGTCTGCCTGATCATTTGTAGTTCCGGTCTTACCTGCAATAGCCCCTTCAGGAATATACTTCCACCTCAGCCTGTTTGCTGTTCCCTCATTTATCACACCCTGCATGAGATTGACCATCAGATAGGCTGTCTGTTCACTGATTGCCTCACGCTTCTTGGGAGTGAAGTTGGCCAGTACATTTCCGGCTTTATCCTCAATCCTGAGCACAAATATTGGCTCAACGAACACACCCTTGCTCGGGAAGGTATTGTAGGCCCCAACCATCTCAAAGAGCGTCAGGTCGGCAGGTCCGAGGCACAGAGATACGACTGGGTCGAGATAGCTCTTGACACCGAGTCTGCGGCACATGTCAACCATGGCTGCCGGCCCGAATTGCTTCATAAGGTAGGCAGATATGTTGTTCGAGCTATGAGTGAGTCCCCATTTGAGGGAGACCGTCCTTCCTATGTACTCAGCCTTATCTGTACTCTCCGGGGTATAGGTGGTATCTCCAACTATAAAAGTCTGAGGTACGTTAACCACTTTGTAGCATGGTGTATAACCCTCCTGCATTGCAAGAGTGTATAGGAAAGGCTTGATTGTAGAACCAACCTGTCTCTTCCCCTGGCGGGCATTGTCATATTTGAAATAGCGATAATTAGGGCCGCCGATATATGCCTTAACATATCCGGTCTGTGGCTCCATTGCCATAAATGCCGCTCTCAGGATAGACTTATAATACTTTATGGAGTCATCAGGTGTAAGAGTGGTGTCAATATAGCCCTTGCCCTTCCAAGTAAAGAGGCTCATCCTCACCGGCTGACTGAAACTCTGCTTGATCTCCTCTTCAGAGAGACCCGCATCCTTAAGATTACGGTACCTGTCACTCCACTTCCTTGCCTGAGTCATGATTGATTCAATAAGGGTTTTCGGAACATTGTTGGAGAATGGCTTATTGGTCTTCCACTTAAGCTCTCTGTTGAGTGCCAGCTGAAGATCTTTTCCCAGATGTTCCGCTATTGCCTCCTCGGCATATTGCTGCATCTTGGCATTTACAGTAGTGTATATCTTAAGTCCGTCCTTATCTAGATTGTATTTTGAGCCGTCTGCCCTCAGATTCTTATTTAACCATCCGTAGAGCGGGTCATTTTTCCACATAAGGGAGTCAGCCCTGTAATCTTCATACTGCTTATATTTTGATCTCTGTGGTCTATCTGCATTCATCACCCTTCGGAGCATATCCCTGAAATAGGCGGAAGCCCCGGCGTTATGATCCTGTGGATTGTAATTCAGATTTATAGGTAAGGCTTTAAGGGAATCACATGTCTCTCTATCTATATAATGGTATTTGCGCATCTGGTTGAGCACATGGTTGCGCCTTTCCAGAGAGAGATCGGGATTAATTACAGGATTGTACCTTGTCGGCTTGTTCACCATTCCCACCAACAGGGCCCCCTCCTCAATAGTGAGTTGTGACGGGTGTTTGCCGAAGAATGTGCCTGCTGCAGCCCTTATGCCATAGGAGTTACTTCCGAAGAAGACTGAGTTGAGATACATGCTGACTATCTCGTTCTTGGTATAGTTTCTCTCAAGCTTGACAGCTGTTATCCACTCCTTGAACTTTGATACAGCAAGGTTGAATGTAGCTGCTCCCGGAACCCAGCTGTCTACAGTATCTCTCGGAAAGAGAGTTTTGGCAAGCTGCTGGGATATTGTACTACCACCGCCGCCGGAACGTCTTTGTCCGAGTATTATTGATTTGACTGCTACTCTGGCAAGACTCCTGAAGTCAATACCGCTGTGGCTGTTAAACCTTGCGTCCTCTGTGGCGACTACGGCATCTATCAACGATGGAGACATCTCATCATAACTGATATAAGACCTGTTCTCTATATGGAAAGTAGTCAGAATCTCCCCCTCTTCAGAAATCAGCTCGGTAGCAAGATTGTTCTTGGGATCCTCGAGCTCTTCAAATGATGGAATATCCGCAAAGATGCCTACCATTAGTAATATGAATAACACCAGGACGAAGGGACTGAAGAGTATTATCCAAAACCATTTCCTCACTTTATCTATTGATTTTTGGTCCATTGCACGTTTCTATTATGGTATAATGAACTACAAAAATAGGAATAAAAATTTGGATAATACCTTACTTTATTTCTTACTTTGCAGCCTTGTAGGGTTAATAAAAGAAGATATGGGAGCGAATTTAGTTATCGTTGAGTCTCCGGCAAAAGCCAAGACAATAGAAAAGTTCCTTGGGAGCGAATACACTGTTAAATCAAGCTTCGGGCACATCCGGGATCTCTCGAAGAAAAATCTGGGAATTGATATTGAAAAAGGATTCGAACCAGCTTATCTTATATCAGAAGATAAGAAAAAGGTTGTTGCTGACCTTAAGGCCCTTTCCAAAAAGGCAGACATTGTCTGGCTGGCATCCGATGAAGACCGTGAGGGAGAGGCCATTGCATGGCATTTGAAGGATACACTTGAGCTACCGGACAATAAGGTAAAAAGGATTGTATTCCACGAGATTACAAAAGATGCAATATTGCATGCCGTTGAAAATCCCAGAAGTGTAGATATGAATCTGGTTATGGCACAGCAGGCAAGACGTGTTCTTGACAGACTGGTCGGTTTTGAACTATCTCCTGTTCTTTGGAAGAAGGTAAAACCAAAATTGTCTGCAGGAAGGGTACAGTCAGTTGCAGTAAGACTAATAGTTGACAGAGAGCGCGAGATTCAGGCATTTTCCGCCAAATCTCAATATAAGATAGAGGGTGTATTCAATCCTGACGGAGCAAAAGCCACAGTCAAGGTTGCCGCAGAACTGGATGAAAAATTCAACACTGAAGAACAAGCCAGGGCAATACTGGAAAAGTGTACGGGAGCTACTTTCAGAATAATCTCGATTGAAGAGAAAGAGGCTAAGAGAACACCTCCGCCACCATTTACAACATCCACCCTGCAACAGGAGGCATCACGCAAGCTGGGTTTCTCCCTCAACCAGACAATGAGGGCCGCACAGAATCTTTACGAGGCCGGACTCATAACATATATGCGTACCGACTCGACAAACCTTTCAAAGATTGCCATAGCTGCAGCAAAGCAGACAATCACAGATATGTTCGGTAAGGAGTACTCCAAGACCAGACAGTATGAGACAAAAAGCAAGGGAGCACAGGAGGCTCACGAGGCAATAAGACCTACCTTCCTAAGCAATGTTGAGGTACAGGCTGGTGCCCAGGAAAAAAGACTCTACTCTCTTATCTGGAAAAGAACAATCGCCTCACAAATGGCAGACGCGGCTATCCTCAAAACAGAGATATCAATCGGGACTGACAGGATCAATCAAAAATTCATAGCAACCGCCGATAAGATCAAATTTGACGGATTTCTTAAAGTATATATGGAATCGGACGATGATGAGAATTCTGAGGAGAGCAACCACAAACTGCCCGCACTCAAATCCAATCAGCAGATGAATCCGCTTACCATCAAGGCTACCGAGAGGTTTGCCCAAAAGCCCCCAAGATATACAGAGGCTTCTCTTGTTAAGAAGCTGGAGGAGTTGGGTATCGGACGCCCTTCAACTTATGCACCGACTATCTCCACCATTACTATGCGTGGATATATTCTGAAGGACAGCAGGCCGGGACAGGAGAGAAGCTATAAAGAACTGACTCTCGAAAACGGCAAGATAACATCTAATGTATTGAAGGAGACATGGGGCGCCGAAAAGAACAAACTCTTCCCGGAAGATATCGGAATAGTTGTCAACGACTTTCTTGTGGATAATTTCAAGTCTATCGTAGACTTTAACTTTACCGCAAAGGTTGAGGAGGACTTTGACACCGTGGCTGCCGGCAAGCTTGTATGGAACAAACTGATTGACGATTTCTACAAGCCTTTCCATAAACTGGTTGAGGACACTCTTGTTATCTCAAGACCCGCAAATGCAGAGAAGATGCTTGGGCAGGATCCTGCAAGCGGCAAGAATGTATATGTAAGAATCGGGCGTTTCGGCCCACTGGCGCAAATAGGAGACAACGATGACCCTGAAAAGAGGTTCATGAGTCTCGGCAAGGGTCAGCTGATTGAGACCATAACTTTGAAAGAGGCTCTTAAACTTTTTGAATTACCAAGAGTAGTCGGAACTTACAATGACAAAGAGGTTTCATGCGCAATAGGTCGCTTCGGCCCATTTATAAAGTATAACGGCGGTTTTATCTCTCTTGGGAAAGATATGGATCCAAGGACAATCGATCTTGAAAATTGCATCAGGTTGATAGAGGAGCATGCCAAAAAAGAGAAGGAGAAATTCATCAAGGATTTCCCTAAAGAGGGCATTCAGATTCTCAACGGACGTTATGGCGCATATATCAAAAAAGGCAAGGAGAACTACAAAATACCCAAAGGAACAGAGCCTCAATCGCTGGAACTGGAAGAGGTACTGTCCATCATAGAAAAAAGCGGCACTAAGAAAAGCAAAAGATAGCCTGTTATGCGAAAAAACGGATTTCTTGAACAAATCCCTGCTGCAGCAATTAGCGGGGCTTGTGGAACTGACGGCATAGCTGTCATTATAAATGTCACCGGCCACAACAATATCTTTCACGCAATGGAAGAGCTTCACCCCCAGAGCGATTACAAGATATATTACACTGAACCGGGAATCGACCAGTTAAAGGAGGTCATGGAACAATGTCATGAGTCTGGTCTGAGAAGCATTGTGCTATTCGGGAATAAGAGACCTGACCTACAATCTCTTGAACTGGAAGGATCTGTTGCACTCATCTCAGCCGGAAGCGGCTCACCCGAAGACAAGCTTCTTCCTTCAATACTTGAGGACAGCAGAATAAAGGATTTTGCTCATATTGGCTACCAGACATACCGGTACAATCCGGAGCTTCTGCAGAAAACCCGGGCCAGATCTTTTGAGGAACTCCGTCTCGGACTTATCAGGGAAGATCTTACTCTTGCCGAACCGCCTATCAGAAACTCCGAGTATATATTCACCGATATAAATTCCATAAGGGTCTGCGACTTCCCGGAGAGTGACACACAATCTCCAAACGGCTTATACGCGGAGGAACTTTGCCAGTTAGGCAGATATATGGGGATGAGTCTGTCACTGAAAACTCTATTTGTATACGGATTCCCTTCTGATTTGAAACAAGAGTCAACCGGGGGGCAATTGGTGGCTGAATTTCTATGGCATTTTGCAGAGGG
>MTLE01003545.1_pt1 | contig 19486 bp, 10 predicted proteins | sample 1982461 | NCBI WGS metagenome assembly MTLE01 (sample SAMN05712605, study PRJNA340218) | biofilm metagenome | isolation source: sample SPL anode biofilm adapted to -200 mV | place: USA | collected 2012-02-03
CAGATAATTCAATGATATATATTAAAAGTCTCGGACAGGGAGCTCTTGCGACATCTTCCTTCAGGGGAACGAGCTCCGGACATACACAGGTTAACTGGAACGGGATAAATATAAATCCCGTAATGTCCGGTAGTTTTGATTTTTCCCAAATACCTGTTTTTTTTGCAGACCAAGTCTCACTATATCATGGCAGCGCGTACCTTAAAGGGGGAACAGGTGCATTAGGTGGAAGCATAAATATTGATAATACAATGAATTGGAGAGATACCAATTTTATTGATGCTTTTGTTGAGGCGGCATCCTATGATACGTATACAGCAGCAGCTTCCGTCTCTTTGAAAGGAAGTCGTACTTTATGCAAAACCAGGCTTTATTATCAGGAATCCGATAATGATTACAGATATTTGAATAAGGTGCTGAAACTTGAAGATTTCTACGAAAACAGAAGAGAGGCAGATTATAGAATAGCAGGTGTGATGCAGGAGGGTTACATGAAATTATCCAATGGGGCATCATTATCCGCTATATTTTGGCTTAATGGAGGAGAAAGACGTCTTCCTCAGCCAATTATAGTCAATGTTACTCAACACGAGAAGCAGATGGATCTCAGTATTAAATCTCTAGTTGAGTATAGAAAAGAGAGAGAAAATGATGAGGTATCAATCAAAGCGGCATACATCTCCACATCCCTTGATTATGAAAAATGGTTTGACAGTGATTATTTCCCGGGCGAAGAGAGTAAAAATCGTGCTAAATCCATACATCTGACTGCTGATTATAGTTCCCGTATTTTTAAAAAGCTGGAAATAAGTGGCTCGGCAAGATATACACATGACTGGGTAAATGCAAACAGTTATTCTGATAAATCCGTAGTGAGAGACGTATTCTCAGTTCAGGCTGTATGTACTTATAATCCAATGGATTGGTTAAGTGCTGATTTGCACTCTATGATTGAACTTAATGACGGAAAGGTGGCTCCCACAATTTCTGCCGGTCTTAATTCATCAATCATCAAAGGATGCCTTGATGCAAAGGCTTCGATGTCATATAATTATAGATTTCCTACTTTAAATGATCTTTACTGGCAACCGGGAGGTAATAAAAATCTTCTTCCTGAACACGGGTTTTCGTATGATATGACATTACTGTATAAACAGAGAATAGATGATAAAACATTTTTTAAAACCGAATTTACTGCATATATGATGAATATCGACGAGTGGATAATGTGGTTGCCGACAATGAACTGGTATTGGGAACCGCGAAATGTCCAGAATGTTCTCTCATATGGTGTGGAATCATTTACTGAATGTAGTGTGGTTTATGATAAATTCAGTGCAAAACTCGCATTTAACTATACATATTCACCCTCAGTAAACAGGGAAAGAAATTTTGAGGAAGACGACACATATCACAAACAATTGCCATATGTCCCAATCAATAAAGCAAATCTGAGGCTTTCAATGAACTGGGGCAGGATATTCCTGACATATCAGGTATGCTATACAGGGAAAAGATATACCTCTGCAGATGAGTCATATAGTACTAAGGCTTATACAATACACGACATGGAACTGAAGTGTGAATTATTGAAAAAAGGTTTTAAAATAATACCAAAGTTACGGATAGATAACATTTTCAATGCATACTATGAATCAACCCAGTATTATCCCATGCCATTGCGGATTGTTTCTGCAAGTATAATGATAAATATATAAAATACTCTGCTCGTTTCACTCAACCCTATATACCCCGTCCCGTTCCAGTTTGTGATTACCAGAGAATGTGTAAATTATATCAGTGTTTCAACTCCCGGATACTATTCCGATGTTTTTATACTAATTGTTGTGAAGTGTCAGTTTGATCAATTTCAATCCTGAAACGGTTATCCATACAAGAATAAAAAGCAGGGCGGGCGCTGCAATAGAGAAAACGAAAATAGGATAGCCCGGGAAAAAAACCACTCCTGTGAAATAGACAATTAAAAGAAGATTCCCGAGAAACCCCAGTGCCGAAATTACCTTATTGAAGACCTTTCCTTTGAACATGGCCCTGGAGATCAGAATGCCTGAGAAACTAATCAAAACATAGGGTAAAAACGAGCCCCCCGGACCGAATACTCCCTTTGCAAGCAATGCCTCACCGGCAGTTGCGTATAATAATCTCCCGGAGTCATTTATTGCAGCGGCATACTTGCTGCTTAATTCTAGAAATGGCAGGGCAGGATTCTGCGATATGAAAACACAAGTGCCTATTATAAAGAAAACAAGAGCCAAAAAAGAGTCACCACCGACTTTCGAATGTCTGTGTGCAGCATAAAATGCAAAAAAAACCGGGACCAGAGCAATCTGTAGTATGAGATTTAAAAATCCCAGATTGTATAATCCCAGTAAAATGTTCGTTTTAAGTTCCCCGAATAGTCCTGTCGCACTCTGGACGACAGAATCTGTCCCGTTCAAGGTTATTGTCGCATTTATGACAATCTGTGATACGATGATAATTGCACAAATAAATGCAGTTATTCCTCCGGCCTTATAGATCGATGACCATCGATGTGATAGGTTTTTGCTTTCCATAATGAGCCAAATATAATAATTTATTGCAAAATTATCAATAAATTATGTCAATCTATCACTTGTCTGGGACTGTCTATTTTGCTCCAGCTGCTCCTGTTGTGTCATTTTTGACATCCTTACTCTCCAGGATTGGAGTTCCTCCACCAACTGTAGGTTCAAGCATCTTTTCTGCCTTTTTCATCATGGATGCAGAAACCGGTTTCTCCGGAGGACAAGGTTTAACCATACCGAAAAAGTATTTGGATCCTTTTGTATATATCCTGTAAAAGCCTACAAAATCCTTTGATGACTCAAAAGTTCCGGCCTGAGAACCGGTGAATCCATCCCTGCAATCAACATAGAGGATTGCAGATGTCAGTCTTCCGTCAGCAGTAAATTGTGGTTCAAGTAATTTTATATCTATGTTATACTTCTTCAGCTCCTTCTGATATGACTCAAAGCTTGCATAAGTCGTATATCTGTCTATTGTCAGAGTTACAACATCTTTATTTGCCGATAATCCTCTCTTGCATATCTGTGATGTTGCAGGTATGGCAATAACGACCAATAACAGGGTAATGAATAATTGTTTCATGGTAATTGTTTTATTTAAATTTTCGGTCGGCAAAGTTATATCATCCCTGCTGACATTATTCATTTTTTTCACTAAAGTGCCCAGACCAATTAAGAATAGTTCTCTCACGTCTCTCCTTGGTATGTTGGAAAAGAGTTCTGACAGTCTGAGGAAAGGCAGACCGGATAACTTTTGTACCCTCTTCAGTAATTCCACCTTTAGTGGCAACCCTCTCTACAATTTTATCAAAAGGCATTTTCTGGTCGACACAAAGTTTTGAGGTGCCTAGAATAGTGGTTATTATCATATTGTGAATCTCCTCTTTGCTTAAAGTTGAACGGGATAATGCCTCCTCAACAATAATGCTGAATATTGAGGCTATAAAACCGGGCATACAGCTAGTCAGGTCCGTGCAGATGCCCAGTTCATTTTCCGGAATAATCATAACAGAGCTGAAAGTCCCCATAAGCGTTTTTATAACGGAGATTTCCTGTTCAGAGACAAATTGATTAAATGCGACTAAAGAAACGGATTTATCCACTTCTCCGGTAACACTGGGGATAACAATAGAGCATGATGCATTTGGAAAAATTGTATTTAACTGATTGAATCTTATACAGGCATTCACCGCACATATGTGTTGTCCATCTCTGAAAAAGCCCGCGGTAGCTTCTGCAACCTCCTTCATGTCTGACGGTTTTACACAGTAGAAGATTATCTCTGATGAAGAGACAACATCAGCATTATTATTACACACATTGACTTTGGGGTATTTTTTAACTATTTCAGCCAATTTCTCTCTGGTGCGATTTGAAATGAAGAGATCTTCCTGTAATACAGTGCCTGCTTCTAAAAACTTGTGCATAAGCATACTGCCCATGCTGCCAAAACCGATTATCCCTACTTTCATACCTGTTTTAATGTTTTTTATCCACTTTTTAATCTTAATAAAACCTTCGAAATATTGAAATTAGATAATTAAGATGAGCGAATCAAGGTACATCATGTGTTTTCGCCTTTTCATACGGCTAATTATTTTACTTAACGGAAACACGGCATTATAACCTGTTGCAATCGTTATGCTTAGTATGAGATATAATTATATTTTATCTAATAAATACTCACAAATCTGAGTTTCTCAACAGTCCCTTAATATATCTAACTTCAATAATTTCAATGAACGAAATGATTTTTTTGAATCATGATTGATTAATTGTAAAAATTTAATAGTGCTCAAAACTTATGGTGAGCATTGGCGGTAAATATACAATTTTTAGCCTTTAACTTTGGTTACACTATTTAAAATTACTTATTACAATTATACTCTGAATGCTATAGCTGAAGAATTACAGATATTGATTATTCCGGATCCATACATACTTCAATTATATTTTTTTGTGAAAATATTTTTCTTGCAAAATCATGAATAATTGTCGGTGTCACATCTGATACAATTGTGTCATAATTAGTGTGAAAATCAACTCCATTAGATTCAAGAGCTAAAATCATGTGTGACCAATATCCATTATTGCCTAATTGTTCCTGATGTTTTTTAAGTAAAAACTCCTTGACTTTATTAACATTTTCAATACTGGGAGATTTGGATAATAAATTGTTGATTTCATTATAGGCTATTTCTATCAGCTTGTTTTTCATGGCGGGATCTGTATCAAACTGTATCTGCAAATTAAAGCGCTCATCAGGGATTTTGTTAATAGCACCTCTTACAGAGACACCGTATGAGCCACCTTCTTTCTCTCTGATACTCTCAGTATAGAGCATGTTAAGTATACTCTTAATATAATCCATCAGTATCATATTTGACAGTGTGGCTTTAACCTTTCCTGTGTACACAATATAAACAGTGGATTTTGGTGTCAACATTTTTTTCTTAAAATGATTTTTAATGACACCTTTTGGCGGGTAAACGCCACAATCTTTAATTGTTTCATGCTGTCCGGTAGTAGGTAATCCTCCCAGATATTTCTTTACCAATTTTTTAACATCATTCTCCTTAATATTACCGGTTATAAAAAAGGTAAAATCTTCCGCATCTGCAAATCGCTCTTTATATAGTTCCATTGCTTTGTTATAATCAACTTTATCAAGCATATCTCTATCAAATATCTTACCTCTGGGTTTATTCATGGTGATAATCCTGTTTAATGTATCCTGCATATCGTTCATCGGATCCAACTTCTGATTTTCGAGATCAACTGCGACTTTATTTTTCCAGTTACTAAAGAGTTCCCTATCCATTCTAGGTTTGGTGAAAAATAAATAGGTAAGTTGTAAAAGTGTTTCAAAATCATCAGGAGATGCCATCCCATTTATTCCTTCACTAAGTGAATTTACAAAGGGTGATATCTGCACCACTTTTCCGGTAAGAGCCCTTGTGAGGTCTACTTCGCTTAACTCTCCTATCCCGCCGAGTGGTACGAGATCATTTATAGCCAAAGCAGACGGCAGGTCAGTATCACTAATAAGAGATAATCCTCCAGGACTATATGCTGTAATAATTACTTGATCCTTTTTGTAATCAGTGTTTTTATACAGAACTCTTACACCATTTGAAAGTGTCCACTGTTTATATCCAAACGCTTTTTGATCAGTCTTTACTATTATACCACCGGCTGGTTTTTCATTAATAAGTTGTTTTTCTTTCCATTCTTCCAAATTAGACTGAATATGAGAGTGTATAACATGATTCCATATTTTAAGAACACATTCCTTGTCAGGAAGCGCCATATTCTCTTTTTTTGGTCCGGTGATAACGAAAACGACATTAGTGTCGGAAACAAGCTCTTTTGCCTTTTGGTTGATGCTTTTTAATGTTATACTCGACAAAAGGTTTTTAATATAGTCATATTCCCATCCGATACCCGGAATGGGCTCGTTATTGAGAAAATGAGCTATATAAGATTTTACATAACCAGAATTCTGTTTTTTATCTCTTTCATTATAAACAGATTCAGCACTACGAATAATATTGGATTTTGCCCTTTCTAATTCTGCCTTTGTGAATCCATACCTTCTCATACGCTCATTTTCCAATAACAGGATGCGTAGTGCTTTCTCTGTTTGTTTATTATCTATTGGCGTAACACCTATAGACCAAGAATCCTTTGTCCTTGCATTAAAGAATGTTGAGACTCCCCCGCTGACAGAAGAAAATGGAGCGTCCGGTTTGTGCTTGATCTCATACATTCGTTGTGTGAACATCATTCCTATCAAGTTTGTACGAATTCTATCGGAATAATATTTAGTATATATCTTCATAGAATCAGGTACAATATTTTTTTTAAAAAACACGGAAACTCCCGAGCTCTGAGCTTCCGGGTCGCTAACAATAGACACAATTGGTTCTATATTGTCGGGAACAATAAACTCTGGCCTGATAGCCGGATTCACAGGAGCAGGAATGTCTGCAAACAACTTCTTAATTTTTGCTTCAACGTTGTCCACATCAATGTCTCCAACAACAATGATGGCTTGTAAATCCGGACGATACCACTTTTTATAATAATCCCGGATTCTCTGATACGGAAATGTTTTTATAACATCAATCAGACCTATTGGCAAGCGTTCAGAGTATTGTGAACCCAAGAAAACATTTCTGTAAGTCTTCTCCAACACTCTGCTATCACCAGTATTAGTTGTACGCCACTCCTCACATATTACACCTCGTTCATCATCTATATCCTTATCATTCAGAGAGACAAACCCAGACCAGTCATGAAGGACCAATAACGCAGTATCTATTATTCCATCATTTAATACGGGAATGTTGGATAAATTATAAATAGTCTGATCCATACTTGTTAAGGCATTTACATTTTCGCCAAACTTAATCCCTTTTTTTTCTAGCTCCTTGACAAGTGAATTTCCGGGGAAATTCTTAGTCCCGTTGAAACACATATGTTCCAGAAAATGCGCCAATCCGCGTTGGTTTTCATCTTCAAGTATTGAACCTACTTTTTGTACAATATAAAAATCAGCACGTCTAGACGGTAATTCGTTATGACGTATATAGTAAGTAAGTCCATTGCTTAGTTTCCCTATTTTTACTTTTAAATCAATGGGAATTTGTGTTTTTGGCTCCTTGTTGACAAATGGAGGTCCGATTAGTACTGCCATAATAGTTGATACTACAAGCACTGCTAATACTATTGTTTTTAATACTTTCTTATTTTTAATAGGTTTCATATATTAACCATTTATAGTTTCCAGTATTTTTTCATTTCTAATAATTATCATTCCATGGTGGTCATCTGTAATTCCATCTTCCAGTTTATACGGATATGTGGGGGTGTGATCATGCATAATGGTTGGTAAATATTTGAAAAACATTCGATTGTTGCTCTTTCTCAATGTCTCGCCAGCCTCCATGATATGTGTAGATATGATATAACTGCCGTTTCTGTGAGAAAGAGCATCTACTATGGCAACTGTCCCGTCATAAGCGTCTTTTACATTTGTTCCTTTGAACAGCTCGTCAAATATGACAACAAGCAGTTTCCCGGTAGCAATCTCTTGTGCAACATGTTTTACCCTTAATACCTCTGCATAGAAATGGCTGTATCCCATTGTCAAATCATCTGATACATTTATCGAGGTATACATGCCATCATGAAGTGAAAATGTCATACCTTTAGCTGCGATTGGGAAACCCATATGTCCAAGATATACAGATATGGCAAACGATTTCATAAATGTGGATTTGCCTGCCATATTGGCCCCTGTCAGGAATAATAGATGCTTCTCCTTTCCAATATACACATCATTGGTGACAGCATGCGGAATGCACGGATGATAAACACCCTGTATATCTATATACATTTCGTGTCTTTCAACTGCTTTTGCGTAAACAAATCCATTTTCGCGTGAGACATTTGAAACAGTAATGTAAACATCAAAATCATATGTTTCTTTTATGATTTTACTAATTCTATCTTTAATCAGTTTCCTGAAAATATAGTCCAGTTTTAATACACTGTAAAAGGATAAGGGAGATTTTTGCAAATACTGCCATGCAGTTTCAAAAGATCTTTCATTAAATAAATCACAAAGTTCCGTTATCTTTTTATGAAAAACGGTATTATCAGATTCTTTTGCAATTTTATTAACGAATTCTTTAATTCTGGAGAGTAAGAAAACAGTATTTTCAACTTCATCCCGTAGTTTAGAATAACTCTTGTCATTAATTAAATAATGTAGAAACCATAGATGAGTTACATTTAGTAATGCGGCAAATTTGTTGCTGTAACCAAAGTTCTGAGTATAATTTTCAACTATGTCAAATTCCTCTTTATTAAAAGGAAGGGTAACTGAAATCTTCTCGAATAGGGCAAAAGTGGCAGAACGTATGTTAATTGACTCTATTTCACACAGAGGTGTGTTAAACATTTTCTCCAGTAGCCTACTGCCACCATTGGTTACAGTATGATTAAACAAACTGAAAATTGAATTTGCCTTATATCTTCCTAAAATGTTTAAATCATCCAGGGTCTGTTTATCTGTTGTAAATTCCATTCTTAAATCATATTTAATTCTTTGACACCTCAACTATCCTTCAATATATCGAGAATCTTCTCATTACTAATTATTAGCATGCCATGACGGTCATTGGTGATTCCTTCTTGAAGTTTATAAGTGTATTCAGGTTTGTTGTCACTCATAATAGTAGGAAGGTAGAGAAATCTAATGCTGGGTCTGAGTTTTTTTAGAGATTCCCCTGCCTCAATAATATGTGAAGAGATTATAAAGGTGCACTTGCTCTTGCCAGCAAAGGCGTTAGCTACCGCAACGGTTGCCTCGTACGCATCCTTTACATTTGTCCCACGGAAAAGCTCGTCAAAAACAACTACCAGTTTATCACTGTTATGAACACTCTCTGCAATCTTCTTTACCCTTATTACTTCTGCATAAAAGTGACTGAACCCTAAATTAATATTATCTGACAGGTTTATTGTCGTATACATACCATTCTGTACACTGAATCTCATTGCTTTGGCTGGAACTGGAAAACCAATATGTGCAAGGTAAAGGGCAATACTGAATGTTTTCATAAAGGTTGACTTGCCAGCCATATTTGCCCCTGTCAGGAAAACCATATTATTTTCTTCTGTGATAACTATGTCGTTGCTGACAGCATTCTTAACTAAAGGATGCCAAACAGAATTCATCTCTATCATGTTAGCCTCTTCTTCAATAACATCAGCAAATGAAAAACCTAACTCTTTGGATACTTTAGCGATTGTTACGAAAACATCTATCGAATATGCATAGTGAAGTGCCGAAAGGAGATCTTTGCGAATAGTGAAACGAAACAATTGATCATATTTCGCTATCTGGCTATATGCCAAGTCTGTACCTGACAGTTTCTTCTCATTAGGAAATTCATTTTTTTCCAATACGTTCAGTATTCCAGCAATATCCTTTTGGAAATAAGTGTTTTGGCCTAAATTGTTTAGTTTGTTTATAAACTCTTTAAAATCCGTAAGAAGTTGCAATATTCCAGTAACTCCCTTTTTTATCTGTTTATATTCGGTATCCGATCCTATAAAACTATTTATCTTTCTTTGTAAAGTATTTTCATGTGCAACAAGTCTGGTTCGTTCATCCGTGTTGCTCAAGTAATATTCAATAGAATCAAAAATATGAGTCTTGAACGGAAAAGAAATATTGTTATTTATCAAGTACTTAATAGTTCTCGTCCTCTTAAGAATCTCATCCGCTTGTGAAAGAGGGTATAGGAACATTTCTTTTAGAAGATTTGCGCCACCTCTTGTTGCAGTCTTATTGAAAAGGCTGTATATATCATTGCCCTTGGTGTCAACTATAATCCTGAGATCATTTAGTGTCTGACTGTCAGTTTTAAATGCCATATATATTAGTTGTTTATCGTCCCTTACGACGCAGCAATATTAACAGTGAACATATAAGCAATATTATCGGCATTACTATTTCGTAGATATTCTTAAGTAATGAAATCCCACTCTTTTCAATCAGGATCGTATCGTCAGGCGGATTGATACGGCGAACATCAATTGGAAGCTCATTGTATGATAACCAGTAGAACAGACCATCAACCATTTGAAAATTCTGGGATATTATTTTTATTCTTCGCGTATTAAATTCGCCATTACTCAGGCAATCTGCGTCTCCTAATATCATAATACGCTGCTCTCTATTTCCAATATTACGCGTAACAGCCAGAGCTGTAATAAATGCCCCGGGAATTTCACCCTGCTTCGAATCATATTTTGGCACATCATCTATAAAATCGCTAGTGTTCAACTCATTCCATGAGCCAATAGAGTCCAGCTGGTTTATATTTTTTACAGAATCCGACACTAATACAGGAATATACTTGAATTTATTATCTCTTTTGTTATATGAAATAGCGATTGTTCCCGGCATAGTAACGGCAAATACCCCCTGAAAAGGATCTTCTCTCATATTTTTAAATTGATATGCCAAACTTTTACCTTCTTCTGTTGATACTGATGTCACCAAATCCATAGAATTACCTTCATTATATTCCACGATCTGACCTGGAAGGAAATTTACACCTAAATGCTCTACAAGAGGATTCATAATATTTTGTCGCTTAATATCACAGGCTATGACCAAGTTTCCTCCATGGTCGATATAATTGTTTAAATTATTAACCTCCTCCTTCGTATATGCAATCTTTGCATCTGCAATTATAAGAATGTCAATAGTTGTATCTACCGGGGCGGATAAATCACACTCTTTAAAATCAAAACCGTTATTGATCATAGAGTACCTGAATGTCTTATCTTTAGCCAATTCGAAATAGCCCCGGTAACCACGATCATTTACACTCCTTTCTTCATGTCCTTTAACAAAAGCAACCAAAGGGGACTTCATGACCAGCCTTTTAAATGCAGCAGTAATTTGTGATTCGTCAGGAAATATCCCTGCATCATCATAATAACGTAAATATGAGGTTTTGCCGTCTTCTGTACGTATCTCTCTTACAACTTTGTTAAGTTCCGCTCTTAGATCTATAGCCTGATAATAACAACCAGGTTTAAACATATTAGGATTGACATCTCCAACTTCACATATTTTGTTTACGGCCTTTTCGTCCGTCATTCCAGTATATATGGCTTTATGTACCTTTAAAGCATTTATGTCAACAGGTACATCATAATAGTATTTATAACTGAAGTTAATATCCGGATAGAATCTGCTATAATAACTGAACCTGTCAATATCAAGCTTCCTGAAAGCAGGCAGCCCATATGCGTAATTTTTTCTATCAAAAATATTTACATAGGTGGTAATGTCAACCTTACCTTTCAATTGTGAGATTACATTCTGACTATTTTCCGTAAGCGTATTGCTCTTCGTACGTGTCGAGTCATAATATTCCATTAAGAAAGGAATTGTACTTGTATACCCGAGAATAGAAATAATTATAAACACAGATGTATATCTGGCTAAGGAAACAAAAGCACTACTCTTTTCACGGATACTTTTTAGTCTTAACACAGTGAATGTGATAAACAAAGCCGGAACAAGTATAAAATATAGAACGTCCTCACTGCATATCATACCCTTTATAAATGTATCCGCTCTCCCATATATGCAAAACCAATATGTGATATCTCTGACAAAATCAATACCTTGCCCGATATTACTAGCCTGCTGTAGTACAAATAGAGTGGCAAATGTCCCGATAGCAGAAACAATCTGATAAGAGCTAAGTGAGGACATAAAGAGTCCTACTGCAGAAAATGCACAGATTAGTAAAAAAATACCTAAAATTCCAGTCAACACAACAGGGAAATCAAAATCCTTGATAACAATAAACCCACAAAGCGATATAAGAAAAAGTATAAAGGCCATTACAAGACCAAAAACCATCATAGTCAGGAATTTTCCTAAGACAATTTGTATATTGGAAATCGGAGATGAATAGAGCAATTTTACAGATCCCGAACTGAATTCCCTGCTTAACAATCCCATTGTAAGCAAAGGTATATATAGGAATATAGTTGACTGAATACTTAAAAACCCCTTTACAAAGATTTGATATGTTAAATTGGAGGTAGTGAAGGACATCGTGGACATCTTGACCATCTCTCTTGCCAATTGCATTATTATCATACTTGATTGAAACGTAAATATTATCAATATCAACCAAGCTATCGGTGAATAGAACATCTTCTGAAGTTCCATTCTGGCTATTCTTAATGTTATTTTCATCCTTTAATTTTTAATCTTGTGTCAATGCTGAGAATATATCATTGAGAGAGCTTTTCTCAATCCTGATCTCTTCCAGACGCCAACTGTTTTTTACGCTTTCTTGAACAATGTGCTCAGCGGCCCCATTTATGTCTTTGAAATTAAAACGATAATCAGGTCCGCCTAGTTCTTCAATATTGTCAATGCCTTTAATTTTTTTCATCAAATCATCTACTGAAGGCATATCAAGCATACGCACAAAAATGCTGCTTGGAGTTATATAGTTATCAAATTCTTCAATCTTTCCGGAAAAGACAAGTTTGCCATGTTCAATCATAATAATATGATCACATATTGCATTTACCTCTGTTAGTATATGAGTAGAGAGTAAAACTGCCCGTTCTGAAGCAATATCCTTGACAAGCTTTCTGATTTCAATAATCTGATTAGGATCCAGCCCGTTAGTCGGTTCGTCAAGGATAATAAATGCCGGTTTATGAATAATAGCCTGAGCAATACCTACTCTTTGTCTGTATCCCCCAGAGAGATTTCGTATCAATCTTTGTTTAAAATTTATTATAGCACACTTCTCCAATACCTCATCAACAGCAGATTTGACGAGCTTTTCATCTATCATGCGTAAATATGCACAATTGGTAAGATACTCTTCAACGGTCATATCTATATACAATGGTGGTTCTTGTGGCAGAAAACCTATCTGTTTTTTTGCTTCAATCGGATTTTTTGATGTGTCAAATCCATTAATTACTACATGACCGTAAGTCTGCTTTAAGACTCCACTCATAATGTTCATGGTTGTCGATTTACCTGCTCCGTTTGAGCCCAGTAACCCATAAATTCCATTTTCTGGTATCTCAAAACTTATATCTTTAACTGCCCATTGAACACTGTAGCGATGGGATAAATTTTCAACTCTTACTAAAGATTCTTTCATAAATATTATAATTTCATAGAGATTAATATGGCCGATAGGCCATGTCAATTGCAAACAAAGGCTGTCAAGACTGTGTAGACAGCCTCTGAAAATTAATTATCAGGTCTTTTCTTAAATAAAAAAATTGTATGTATTACTCTTCCCAGGAATTTTGCGGCCAGTCAGAATTAAAATACAGTACTTGCAATGGTATTTGCAATGTATACTTAGGACTGTCAGCAGAAAGAGTGGATAACACATTATTAGAAGCATCGTATCTATTTATGGTCTGCATACGGCCTTCGGCAGCCAACCTTCGCATATCAAACCAACGCATACCGTTGAAGGAAAACTCAAAAGATCTTTCAGCCAAAACTTTATTTATTACATTTTCTTGGTTAGAAGATTCGTATTTAATATAATAATTGGCCGGGAAACGCTTCTTTCTAAGTACATCCAGCTCATTGCAGGCAGTAATAAGATCGTTTCTTCTAGCGGCAGCTTCGGCAAGAATCAGATGCATCTCTGCTACGGATGTGCCGCAATTAAGATATCCTGTACTTGAAGAGGTTGCACCGGATGAGAAAAACATTACCTCTCCTCTTCTATTGAACGTATAATCTCCCAAATTAGGAGATACATATGATTTTGTATAATAGAATTTTAACCTTAAATCCTTGATGTCAAAAGATTGAAGAAAAGATAAAGATGGATTCATCATTATACTGAACGATTTGCCATAACGAGCATAAATTTCATCTGGTCTCTTAAGAAGATTGGGAATATCTTTTGAACTTGACATGACAGAATAATCAAGTATTGTATCGGTACAATTATCCAAAGCTAGTTGAGCATTCTGTGCAGCTTTAGTATAATCGGTCATATACAGATATGTTCTTGCAAGTACACTATATGCTGCGGCTACACATCCACGACTGCGATAACTGTTATTATCTTCTGGCAAATCAGGAATTGCTTCAGAAATATCTGATATAATACGACCATATATCTGTTTAACCGAACTTCTTGCAGGAGTAGGATCTGTTAAATCGTTTGAGGTTACAAATGGTATAGCTAAATCTTCACTCGCTGTAGTTGAGTTATATGGTTTACCATATAGGTTTACCAGATAAAGATACTCAAAAGCCCTTCCAAGCAAGGCTTCGGCTCGTAAATTTTTTTTCTCTTGCTCAGTGCCGTCTTTTGCACTGTTTATACCTTCAAGAATAGTATTATAATAATATATCGATTGGTAATATGTGTTCCAAATCAAAGGAATTGTTGCAACGTCATCAGAGAACTGCGCCTGCCATGTATAAATTCTTTGATTGCTGCTTGTTGAAAGCACCTGCTGAAGAGTAGGGTAATCTGTAATATCTGCTAGATAATCCAGCTCCGTCATTGGGCATGAAAGCAAAAGATCCTGACTTTTCATCCATAAATCATAATCTGTTACAGTTTTAAGCAACTTGACTCCTTTAGGTTGAATATCCAGATATTTGTTACAGGAGATTAATATAGTTGTACAGAAAAGGGTCGGAATAAAACATTTATATATAAACTTCTTCATTGTCTTTGAATCTTATTATTAAAAATTAATATAAAGGGCCACAGTGTAAGTCGGGGTTATATAAGATTTTGCATAGCTGCTTGTTGCCTTGCTGTAATTATATTTGTTAAAAGCAACTGTGTAAATATTAGAAGTCTGTACTCTTATTTCAAAAGAGTTGATTTTAGTCGCCTTAACGAGTCTGCTATTGCGGAAACTATATGCTGCGGTAAGATCTCCGATGGTAAGATATGAACCGTTAACAGTATATTTGTCAGTATATCCTAACACAGTATAACTATATAAATTGCTAGGATTAGGCAACATATCAGGATTTGTTTCATCTCCGGTTTGTTTCCAGTAATTCGCGGCACCCTTCAATGGTCTTACGCTTGATGGATTCGGAACGGGGACACGAACCTTAAAACCTCCATAAAAATTGGCCATGCAATACAGATAAAAATTCCCTATATCAAATCGATTACTTAAGCCAATGTTTATAGATGGGATTGAACAGCCAACATAATCTACATCACTCTTATTCGTTGCATATAAATTACTTTTTGCAACACCATCTTTGTCATATATTAAAATACCGCCATTTGTGGAATTTAATCCAGCATAACGATAATTAAAAATTGCCCCTATCGGGTATCCTTTTACATAATTGGCATAGCTGCCATTAACATAATATGAAGCTGAACTTTCCGATGTGAGGTTACTGTTGTATACGTTTATTACATTACTCTTGTTATGAGAAAAAACAAATCCGCTATTCCAGTTGAAATTTTTATGTGTAATCCAGTCCGCAGTAATATTTACTTCAAAGCCTGAGTTGCGAATTGATGCTTGATTTACAATTGCATAAGACCCACCTTTGGAAGCATCAATTTGATTTGTTGCCAAGACATCGGTACTCTTTTTTACATAATAATCAATATTTCCAGAAAGTTTCTTTGATAATGAGAAATCAAGGCCAATATTAAAATTATTAGTCTGTTCCCAACGCAAACCACTGTTAGCAAAAGATAAAAGTTTCAAAGTCTCGATAGGTTCAGAAGGTATAATGTTACGAGTGCTATATTGAGCTATGACCTGCGGTAAAACATTTTTAGCAACATTTCCATTAAAACCATAAGCCATTCTTAATTTTAAAGATTTTACCATACTCAAAGATTGCATAAACTTCTCTTTATGAATATTCCATGCTACTCCGACTGACCACAACGGTTTATATCTATATTTCGGATCCGTACCAAATAAGTTGGATTGGTCAACTCGGATGCTCCCGGTTACAGAATACTTCCCTTTATATGCATATACAATATTGGAATATGCTGAAATATAGCGATTTTCACTATATAATTGCCCGAAAAGATTTGAATAATATAGGAGGGAATTATTAGCTACAAAGCTTGGTCTATATGTTGTTAGCATGGTATAATTTACAGGTTGACTCTGTAACGTCTGATTGTTATATCCAAAATATGTAGCAGAGTTAGAATTATTGAGAACACCCCTGACCTCACTTCCCAATATGAGATTAATTGAGTGTTCATCATTAAGCTGTTTGTCATAATTTAACTGAGCACGTAAAGTGTAGCTTTTTGTACTAGCCTTGCTCTGTTTCAGGACACTGCCTTTTGGTATATTATATACAAGCTCTCCATTATTAATTTGAGTATAATAATTGATGTATTGACGAGCTTCTGATGAGCTTTCACTTGCAAGATATTTGTTATCACTACTGGATTTTTCATAGGCCCCGCCAAAATTTATATTAATTCCGTCGCGTATTTTATAGCGAAAATTTGCAGTAATACTATTACTGATAACATTGGTGTGATTTTTGATCTCATTGGCATCCTGCAAGGGGTAATACATATTATCCAGCAATCCGAGGTTTTGTATTGCATCATTGTAATAAGGATTTGCGTGGGATTTATATTGAATCGGAAGAGCGTTTCCATCAACATCCTGAAAATTCTCATATGGATAAACACTATTTATATCAGGGAGAGGTACGGATGTTTCTGTTCTATTCTTGAAATCTATTGTCAAATCCATTGACAATCTGTTAGAAAATTTTATGGAACTGCGGCCGGAGAGCTTAAACTGATTATTATTATCCCTTATATTTGATAAGTCGTTATTATAGTAGTTTGCTGTAAAATAATATAAAGCATTATCAGTTCCTCCTGAAATATCCATATTATAGGTTTGTGTGACAGCTGTACGTAAAAATAGCTTACCATAATCCTTTGTATTATTATATGAGCCCAAAGCAACTAATTGCCGGTCAGCTTCATCAGATGTGATTACACCTGCAGCTTGCCTCATTCTGATAAAATCTGGAGTTGTGTAATTGCTATACGAAAAGGATGATCCAAAATTTGGATCCTTTGCAAGATTCCAATATGCTGATGTAAAGGTTTTGTGGACGATTTTAGAATAATCAATAACTATATTAGAACCATCCTTATCCCAGCGGTAACGATTAAAATTTTCTTTAGGAGTGAAACCAAAAGTAGTACGGAAATTAACCATTGGTTTACCTATCTGGGCCTTTTTTCTTTCAATAACAATCACTCCGTTCGAGGCTCTTACTCCATAAACAGTTGCGGCAGCCGCATCCTTCAAAACGGTTACAGATTCTATTTCATTCGGATTTATCATATTAAGAGAAAGCTCTGTGGGAAAGCCATCAACAACAATTAACGGTTGTTTGTCTCCGTTAATTGTAGATATCCCCCTAATCTGAAAAAGGCTGTTTCCTTCAAATTGAATATCATTGTTTATTAAAAGCCCCGGCACTTTATTCTGAAGTCCAATTAGGAAATCTGTTGTATTTACTCTGGTGTCAAACTCTTTTGCCTTAATAGTTGTAAGGCTACCTGTGCTCTGCTCTGGCTTTATTTTCTGATAACCAGTACTTATAAATGCAATTTCTTGTAACTCTGCAGCTTCTTCAACCATCGCAATATTAAGAGTTGAATTTCCTGCGACTTTTATTTCAATTTTTTTATATCCTATAAAGCCAATTATCAGGATTGCATTCTCTGACGCTACAATAGAATAATTGCCTGATTGATCAGTAGTAGTCCCTTTTGTAGTACCTTTAATCTGAATATTTGCACCGGGTAAAGGAATGCCATTTTTATCTGTTATCTTACCCAATACTGTAATTTCCTGAATTTGTTTGGTTTTAGGCGTTACGACGATTGTTTTTCCTTCTATTATATAGCTGAAGGGTTGATCTTTAAAGCAGGCATCCAGCGCTTCATTTATGGTGACTTTTTCTAATTTCACGCTAACTGGATGAGCTTTGTCAAGCATTTGTGAATTGTAAATAAATTCATATCCAGTCTGACGGTTTATTTCCTTGAAGATCGTTTTTAGAGAAACTTTTTCAAAAGAAAGAGTAACAGTCTGGGTATTTATTCCAGCTCGTACTGGTTGCATAAAAATGACACTTATGATAATTATTAATTTCATAATTGTCAAATTCCTGATGAACGTACACCTCTTACTTCCGATTTCACCAGAAGCATTGCAGAGTGATTTTAATTTCATAATTTTGTTTTGGTTTTGGTGAATACTTACGTTTTCTTTTTTCACCTAATCTCCCCGGGATCCGTCTCCAGCGGAGCCCGGGTTTTTATATATAGGTGAAACTAATTTTTATAATTTTTAGTTATTCATAATGTCCTCCTTTAATTTTTTGTTGTTCGTTCAGAAATTCTTTTACTATTATTTTACTACCGTTAACTTCAAAATTTACAGTCTCTGTCATAGCTAGAAATTTAAGAATTGATGATATGTTTGATCTCCTGGAGATTATGCCTCCGAAAATTAAATTTTTCAACTCGCTATTTTTAAATTCGACATCTACATCATACCACCTGGAGAGGTTTTTCATTATGGATTCTAAATCCATGTCTGTGAAGTTAAACACACCGTTCTTCCAGGAAATAGATTCTGAAATATCTATGTTTCGTATAGAAAAAATCCCTTCGTCTGAAAGTGATGCCTGTTGTCCGGGAGAGAGCATAAAGCTGTGTTTCTTTGAATTTGTTATGTTTTGTGAAACCTGTATGGAGCCCTCTACTAATGTAGTTCTGATTGTAGAATCATCCTTATATGCATTAATGTTAAATTCTGTACCAAAAACTTTAACTTCAAACTTGTTATTAATATTCACAATAAATGGTACATCTTTATTCTTAGCAACATCAAAATAAGCCTCTCCGCTTAGAATAACTTTACGCTCTTGTGAATTGAACGATGTCGGATATGTAATGTAAGAATCGGCGTTTAAAGATACAATTGTTCCGTCTGCTAAAGTTATGGAAACGACATCGCTCCCCCTGGGATTAGTTAATGTATTATAGGTTACTATAGACGATGATCCTTTATATTGAAGACTGTTATCATCTAATTTGATAATGTCAATCCCTTTTTGTTTGGATAATTTGCCATCCTCAAGACTGTCCAGATATAAAACCTTCCCGTCAGCTAAAGTTATCCTCGCCTTGGTCATGTCTGGGGCTGGAACATCTTTTATTACTTTAACAACCTCAGCAACATTTTCCTCCAATGTTTTGTGCTCGTTGTTGATCCAGAAAACTGTAACAATAATCCCTGCCACAATTGCA
>MTLE01005879.1_pt1 | contig 19474 bp, 14 predicted proteins | sample 1982461 | NCBI WGS metagenome assembly MTLE01 (sample SAMN05712605, study PRJNA340218) | biofilm metagenome | isolation source: sample SPL anode biofilm adapted to -200 mV | place: USA | collected 2012-02-03
CCTTTCCCATCTTTTATCACGGTCCATTGCATAGTACCGTCCTATTATCGAGGCAAGCTTTGCCTTAGAGCCTGAAATGTATTTCTGGAGGGTGTCAATGTAGCCCTTGCCACTCTTTGGGTCTGTATCCCTTCCGTCCATAAAGGCGTGCACATACACCTTTTCAAAACCCCACTCCTTAGCAACATCCAGAAATCCGAAAAGATGTTCCATAGAGCTGTGTACACCTCCATCGCTCATCAGACCGAAGAAGTGAAGAGCTTTTCCTGATTTCCTTACATATTCGTATGCTGCTTTTATTTCAGGATTCTCCATAAGCTTCTTTTCGCGGCATGCTTTATTGATCTTAACCAGATCCTGGTAAACTACCCTTCCTGCACCGATATTCAGGTGACCCACCTCAGAGTTTCCCATTTGTCCTTCAGGAAGTCCTACATCCTCTCCGCAAGCAGAGAGTTTTGATACCGGATACTTTGCTCTTATAGCGTCGATATTCGGTTCACCCTGGGTATAAATAACATTTGATTTGTCATGTCTGCCTTCCCCCCAACCATCGAGGATCATTAAAAGTACCTTTTTATCCATATAATTAATTAATTTTGTTGCCATAAATCAGGCAAAAATAGAGAAAAATGCATAATAAAAGAAACGAAAAAAACTCCGGAAAGTTTAACAAAAGGGGTAAAAGTGTCTCAAAGACTCCGAAAGAGGAGACTATCGGACGCGTAAGCATGACTAGAGAGGGGTACGGATTTATTATCCGGGAGGGGTTTGAGGATGACATTTTCGTTAGTGCCAGAAAAATGAGACACGCTTTGCACGGGGACAGCGTCAAAGTGGTTATGACAAGTAAAAAAACAAACACAAAAAGGATCGAGGGGGAGGTTATTGATATAATAGAAAGGTCTAAAAAACCTATAATCGGCATTTTACAGATTGCAGGGTCACAAGCTTGGGTGATCACTGAAAGTAGGAATATGCCTTACGACATAAGAATCCCTTTGGAAAGCATTGATGTCAAGCAGAATGGGCTTAAAGTTGCCGCTCTTGTGGATGACTGGCCCAGGAGATCTGATGAACCTCTAGGTCACATAATTGACATTCTTGGTGCGCCAGGTGACAACAACACCGAAATGCACGCCATACTTGCAGAATTCGGTCTTCCATACAAGTTTGAAGCAAATGTTGAGAAAGAAGCAGATAAAATATCAGATATCATATCTTTAGATGAAATTAAATCAAGAAGAGATTTCAGGAAAGTCCCAACCCTTACTATCGACCCTGCGGATGCAAAAGATTTTGACGACGCTCTCTCATTGCAAAAACTAGACAACGGAAACTGGGAAATCGGTGTACATATAGCCGATGTGACCCATTATGTCAGGCCCGGTTCATTGATTGAGAAAGAGGCTCTGGACAGGGCAACTTCTGTTTACCTGGTAGACAGGACTGTTCCGATGCTTCCTGAAAAATTGTCGAACAAGCTTTGTTCATTAAGGCCGAACGAGGAGAAGCTCTGTTTCTCGGCAGTATTTGAAATGAATGAAAAAGGCAAGCTTATAAATAAGTGGTTCGGCCGCACCGTTATCAACTCTGACATGAGATTCAACTACGATCAGGCACAGGAGATAATCGAAGGTGGGAACGGTCCGATGAAAAAAGAGGTTCTAAAACTCCACGAACTTGCGACATTATTGAGAAATGAGAGGTTCCGCAGCGGCGCAATCAGCTTTGAGCGTCCTGAGATGAAGGTTGAGGTAGATGAGAACGGAAAACCCGTCGGAGTCTATTCAAAAATAACAAAGGAGTCCAACTGGCTGATTGAAGAGTTCATGCTGCTGGCAAACCGTGAGGTCGCTTATTTTATAGGAGGCAAAGGAAAGGACTCTAAGACTTTTGTCTATCGTATACACGAAGAGCCTAATATTGACAAAATCATAGCATTCAGGACATTTATCAAACACTTCGGTTATGAGATGAAGCCCACAAAGAATGCCCGGGAGATATCTTCTGAGATTAATAAGCTGCTTGAGACAGCAAAAGGAAGGCCTGAAGAGGGAGCAATAGAGATTATGGCTCTCCGCTCGATGGCACGTGCGCGTTATTCTACAGAAAATTTAGGCCATTACGGGCTTGCCTTTGATTACTACACACACTTTACATCTCCTATAAGAAGATATCCTGACATGATGGTTCACCGCCTTCTGGCTATGTACCTCGACAAGGCAAAATCACAGGATAAAAAGTACTATGAGGAGCGTTGTAAATATTCAAGCGAGAGAGAACAGCTTGCCACAGAAGCTGAAAGGGCAAGTATCAAATACAAGATGGTTGAATTCATGCAGGACAAGGTTGGGATGGAGTTCGAAGGGAATGTATCCGGTGTCACTGAATGGGGAATGTTTGTAGAGCTTGCAGAAACTAAGATCGAGGGACTTGTTGCACTCAGGGACATTAAAGAGGATTATCTGGAATATGACGAAGATTCGATGTCTCTTACAGGCAAAAGGAGCAGAAAGAGATTTACTCTGGGAGATAAGGTGAGAGTTAAGGTAGACCGCGCCAACCTTGAACAGAAACAACTCGATTTTCTGCTAATCTGGGATAAGACCGAAGAGAACGCGCCTGTTTCTGAATCCAAAAAATCAAAGAAGCCATCCGGAAGAGCTCCGCGTAAATCAAGCGGCACATCCAAAAAGAGCATCAAAGAGAAAGAGAGTAAGAAGCCAAGCCGCAGGGAGAGAAAGGGAGATAAGAAATCATAATTTCAGATCCTTATTATGGATATTGAAGTCCACCCTCTTAAGCCTTTTCTTCCAAAAGGAGCTAAAATCCTGATTTTAGGGAGTTTTCCACCTCAACGAAAAAGATGGTCGATGGATTTCTTCTATCCCAATCTACAGAACGATATGTGGAGGATTTTCGGTATCATATTTTTCGGAAACAGGGAGCATTTCATAACAAATGGAAAGTTCGATTCTGCCAAAATAATGGATTTTTGTGAAAATAAGGGCATTGCACTATATGATTCAGCAAAAGCCATTAGAAGACTGAATAATAATGCATCAGACAATTTTCTTGAAGTAGTGGATAAAGTAAATCTTTCCGAGCTCCTAATGAATATTCCCAATTGTAAAACACTGGCAGTCACTGGGCAAAAGTCTCTTGACACTATTTCTGAACTCATAAAAATCGAAAACCCAGAAATTGGCAATTTTACAGAATTTCAATATATCGGAAGAGAGATGAAACTTTATCGTTTGCCCTCATCTTCAAGAGCTTACCCAAAACCTCTCGAGGAAAAGGCCGTGGTTTACAAGAGGTTTTTTGATGAAAATCTATAATTCTCTGAATCAGAAGAATAAGCCGCAACCTGTCGTTCTTCTTTAGGTTATGTGTTACATTCGCAAAAACAGCACTAATTGAAAATGGAGAACATAACTTTTGGATCGAACGGCAGGTCATGGCGACTTAAAATCTTCTCTTTTATTTTTGACTTCTCTCCACTTATACATGATTGTGTCCTATCAAGCAGGGTGGCTATTTGTCTGATTGTATATCCATTGTCAAGCAGAACAAATATTACTTTCTCAAAATCTGACAGATTTGAAAGATACTGTAAATTAGGATAGTTTGAGATGAAGTTATTCTGTACTATCTCGGCAATCAGCTCCTTAGAGCTCTTTTTTGTATTAGCAATACATTGAACAAGCTTGTCTGCAGTATCTGATGCTCCGGCCCTACTCCTGTCAGCCTCAATGCTCACACTTCGCATCAGCTGATTGAGCAACCCGGTGGACATTTCGTTCAGCTCATTCACAAACTTCATCTTATTGACCTCATTCTCTGCCTTTATTATCTCACTCTTAGCCTTATGGCTTTCATTCCTGAAATTTCTCACCCTCTTTACAAGTAAAAATGTAATAGAGGAAAGCACGCCTATTATCATAACAGCCAGCAGAATAAGATATTTTTTACTATTTCTCTCATTCTTAAGATCTGCCTCTTTCATAGATGTCTCATACAGGCTCTCTATCCTTGAGACATTTTTGCTTGTATAGTTAGAGTAAGTGTATATATGTGACTCATAGGCCTTTTTGTAGTTCTCGACAGCTTCGGCCATATCTCCCCTTGCCTTATAAAGTCCTGCTATATAATTGTAGTATAGATGCCCGTTTGTAGAGGCACTCCCATTTAGTGCCGCCAACGAAAGCCGACTGCAACTGATAGCTGAATCAAGCATATTCTTGTTTCTGTAATACAGGGAAATCCTGTGATAAAGCTGTGAGCGGTCTATTGCTCCACCCTCAATCTTCCCGGACATCTCAAGCATATTTCTCAGATAGACTATTGCTAAGTCAAACTCCTCCCTCTCAATGAAAAACTGTGATACAGCCTCGTTCAACTCATACGCCTTCAAGGGATTAGTCGTATCTGAGTCTATATAGTTGGCTATATTTGCAAGTGCCTGAGAATAATCCTTCTGTGAAAGATTTACATAAAACAGCTCCAGGTCAAGTCTTCGTATCTCCAACGAGTCGTTAATCTCTTCACACAATTGCCGGCTTTTTCTAAGGTACTCCGCTGCATTTGCAAACTCTCCGTTTGCTCTTTTTAATTTACCCAGATATTTATACAACGTCGCTTTTGTAACCGGATCATTGACTCTGTATCTGAGCATCAAATTCCCGGCATTAGTAAAAAAGGTGGCAGTCAATGTGTCCTGTTTATATTGATTGTACCTTATAACCCCTTTGTAAAGAACAGAACGACAGAAATTCATGTAATCTTTTCGGTCTTTAAAATGCTTTTCAGAGATGATAATCATTGAATCCTCCTTTTCAACGATACCACACCTTTCATTGGTCACTGCGCTCAAAAGCCAGTAATATGCCGAATTTGCCTCATTCAGGGCTGCCACCTTTATTTTATCAAGAGAATCCCTGACCCTTTCCGGATCAGATATTAATGCCAAATCAAGTTTTTTAAGCCTGAGAGCATCTTCTTTGTTTGCCTCTCTTTTGCAGGAACAGCAAAAGAGGCTTAGTATCAACAATATTATATACAATGGAGATCTCATAGTTTATTTATCTCCGTGTCACTTTCAAAGTTGAATGTATCTGCAGGAAGAATGTCACCCATTAGGGACAAAGAGCGGTTATAATATCCAATATTTACATTTCTTCTGATGTTGACATCAGCATAGTTGTTGCCTGCTTTCATATAGATAGTGACAGTTCCTGAATTGCTAAGTCCCTTGTAGTCAAAACCAACTCTTACATTTCCCTTTTTGTCTACAACAACTTCATAGTTACTTACAACATAGCGGTGCTTTGATCCAGATGGAGTGAAAAGAACTCCCTTCATTACCAGAAAATCACCTTCAAAACCTATGAAACTTGTTGTAACATTATTCGTTATGTGTGAATTCCCATAAGGTCTGACAGAAAATGCCTCCGAGGCAAGTCCGAATTTTTTTGTCTTCAATGCTTGAACGGCAGTAATATATCTGGCCATCCTCTCGCCCTCCCTGATTTCTTTCCTGGATTGAGCGATTGCCCCTGATGATATAAAAATCAAAACAATGAGCAGCGTACAGATCTTTTTCATAATGGTATTCTATTTATTTGCCTATACAAAAATAGACAGATATATATGATTTATCTCCATTAAAATAATCGTAGTTCAAAATAGTGTTTAAGAAGCATCTAAACTGTTGTTATTCTTTTGTATAAGTTAACTGTTGTAGCTGAATTTAATCTCAATGAATAAAATTTTTATAAATATTTTTTGTATTTAATCAAATGTAAATACCTTTGCATCGTTGATACAACAACTATTGTCTATGCAACTAAATGAATTTTTAAAAATCACAGAACTACTCGATGTGTTAAGCGGAAGATTATCCGCTTCATTGAACCGGCTACTGAACAGGAAATTCAGGGAGGCCGGGCTGGAAATCTCCTCAGAACAGTGGCTTGTGCTTTTGTCTCTATGGAACAAAGACAAAGTCACCCAACAGGTGATAAGCGACCAGACAGCAAAAGATAAAGCCAGTATTACAAGACTTCTTGACGTACTTTCAAAACATGATCTTATTGAAAGACGTCCATCCTCTACTGATCGACGAATCAATCTCATACACCTTACTGAAAGAGGAAAAGAACTCGAAACTAAAGCTATGGGGATTGTAAGGGAGACTTTCGATCAGGCAATATCTGGCATTACGACTAATGAGCTGATTTTTACCAGGGAAATAGTATGTAAATTACTAAAAAATCTGAGTATTCAACCAACCGCAAATTAAAAAAAGCTATATTGATGAGAAGATTTATCACAATGTTTATCGCTGTCTGCACAGTATGTTCTTTGCAGGCACAGTCCATCCTCTCTATCGAAGAGTGCCGCAGGCTAGCCCTTGAGCACAACAGATCCCTGGTGATATCTCAAGAGAAAGCAAAAATTGCATCGGAGACAAGAAAGTCTGTCTTCACACAGTTTTTACCCAATTTCTCCGCCAACGGCACATATTTGAGGAACGAGAAGAACATCTCGCTTCTCAGTGAAGATGCACTGTTGCCGATAGGGACAAAGATGACAGACGGATCTTTCGGTTTCAGACAGGACCAAATTTCAAACCAATGGGTTAAAGTAAGTGACGGTGTCTATGCGCCGCTTGACGCTAACGGAGTCCCATTTGATCCAAAAGTAAATCCGGAGAAAATTCTCTGGAAAAACTACGCCTTGCTTCCAAAAGAGGCAATGGAATTCGATTCTAAAAACATCTACGCCGGTAATGTAGGTTTCATCCAGCCAATCTTTTTAGGAGGTAAGATAAGAGAGTTATACAAAATGTCCCGCAGTGCCGAGACTGTTGCCAAACTAGAAGAGGAAAAGGCTGCTGACGATCTTATTATGGAGGTTGACGAGGCATACTGGAGAGTAGTATCAATAGAGAATAAAAACAAGTTGGCCAAAGAGTACTGCAACTTGATGACAAAACTCGAGGATAATGTCAAGGTTATGATTGAGGAGGGCGTTGCAACAAAGGCCGATCTCCTTAGAGTTATGGTCAAGAAGAACGAGGCTGAGATGATACTTGCTAAAGCCGGGAATGGTCTCAGACTATCTAAAATGGCACTAAATCAACTTTGTGGTCTTGAACTGGATAAGGATATAATTCTATCGGAGAGTAATCTTGATACTATCGAAGAAGTTGTTCCTGTTAACGGATCGATTGAATCAATGATTAATAACAGATTTGAAATTAAAGCGTTAGCAGAGGCTCAGAACATTGCCGGATCCACATACAAGATTGCTCAATCGCGTTTTATGCCAAATCTAGTGCTGTCAGGAAATTACATCATTTCAAATCCAAATGTATATAACGGATACAGCAACAAATTCTCCGGAATGTACTCATTCGGGCTTGTCCTTAACGTGCCAATCTTCCATTTCGGGGACAGGATCCACACCCTCAGAGCTGCAAAAAGCGAGATGAAAATTGCCGGGCTTCAGATTGAAGAGGCAAGAGAAAAAATTGAACTTCAGATAAATCAATCTAAATTTAAAATTGATGAATCCAGAAGAAAACTAAAAATGACAGACAAGAGTGTCGAGCAGGCAAATGAAAATTTAAAATTTGCCAATGAGGCATTTGAGGCAGGTTTGGTTAGCAGCACAGATCTGATGACTGCTCAGACTGCTTGGTTATCTGCCAGTTCTGAAAATATAGATTCGAGAATCGAAGTTAAATTATGTGAGCTTTATCTTAAAAAAGCACTCGGAAAATCATTGGAAAAATAAAAAAATAACAATATGGAAACATCAAAGAATAAAAACAGTCTGTTATTTGGTCTTGTAGGGCTTCTTGGAGTAATAATACTCGTAGCACTCATCGGTTTTTATGCAGCCAGACCGGAGCCTCTTATAATTCAAGGAGAGGCTGAGGCCAACGAATACAGAGTATCCGGAAAGATTCCCGGAAGAATCAATCAATTTCTTGTAGAAGAGGGATCACAGGTAAAGGCCGGAGACACACTTGCTCTCCTGAATAGTCCGGAACTTATGGCAAAGCTTGAACAGGCACAGGCAGCACAGTCTGCAGCAGAAGCACAGAACAGAAAGGCTATCAAAGGTGCACGTCAGGAACTTATTCTGGGTGCCTATGAGATGTGGCAGAAAGCCGAAGTGGGTGTCGATATCGCCAAAAAATCTTTTGACAGGGTCCAGAAACTTTATGATAAAGAGGTAATCCCTGCACAAAAAAGAGACGAGGCTGAGGCTCAGTACAAAGCAGCAGTAGCTACAGCCAAGGCTGCAAAATCACAATATGATATGGCAATGAATGGCGCCGAGTCGGAAGACAAGGCTGCTGCTATGGCATTGGTAAGCAGGGCAAAGGGTGCTGTTGATGAGGTTAAGTCCTACTTGGGTGAGACCTATTTCATATCACCTGTCAATGGTGAGGTAACTGAAATCTTCCCCAAAACCGGAGAACTTGTTGGTACAGGTGCCCCTATCATGAGTATTACAGACATGAGCGATATATGGTTTACCTTCAATGTCAGGGAAGATCTGCTGAACGGTATGGCTGTCGGGGCAAACCTTAAAGTTAAGGTACCGGCTTTAGGAGATGGCACTTATGATGTAAAGGTTTCATTTATCAAAGCCATGGCCTCATACGCAACCTGGAGGGCAACAAAGGTGAACGGACAGTTTGACGCAAAAACTTTTGAAGTGAAGGCCAAACCAACCTCTGCCATAGCAAACCTACGCCCGGGCATGACTGCTATCATAGAAACCGCAATTAAATAATAATCCCATGAAATTCGCCGCATTTAAAAATGTCTTGAACAGAGAGTTGAGAGTGATGTTCAGTCGCCCGATATATCTCTTTGCGACAGTATTCGTGATGGGTTTCTGCTATGTCTTCTTTCTCACAATGATGAAGGAGGGCCTTCCTGAAAAGCTGCCTGTTGCAATAGTGGATCTTGACAATTCGGCCATTTCCAGGAGGTTCTATAGGGAGTTGAATGCAACACAAGCAGTTGAAGTTGTCTCTAAATGCTCAAGCTATGGAGAAGCCAGGGACCTATTGCAAAAAGGTGATATTTATGGCTTTATACTTGTTCCTAACGATTTTTACAAAAATTTGCTAGGTAATAAGAGGCCTGAAATCTCCTTTTATGTAAACAATGCATACCTGGTAGCAGGAACCCTCGCATACAGAGATATGCTTACAATGTCAACGCTGGCACCCGCGGCATATCAAAGGGAGATTTTGAGGAAAAAAGGGATGGCCGATGATGAAGCTATCATGGGGAGAATCCAGCCAATTGTCATTGATTCTCATCTGGTTGGAAATCCTTGGTCAAACTATGGGGTCTACCTGATAAACCTTTTGCTTCCTGGGGTTTTGCAACTCATGATTATCCTGATGACGGTCTTTTCAATTGGTATTGAACTGAAAGATAGAAGTTCTAGAGAATGGCTGGCAGCCGGTAACGGCTCAATAGTAACTGCCCTTACCGGAAAGTTGCTGCCGTACACAATACTCTTTTCAATTCTTGGAATTGCGGGAAATGTGCTTCTGTACAAATTCGTAGGATTCCCAATGAACGGATCGTTCGTGCTTTTCTCATTGGCTACTGTTTTATTTGTTCTTGCCCATCAGGCCTTAGGTATATTTATGATAGGATTATTCCCCGTTCTTAGGGATGGCATAAGCTTCGGAGCCCTGTACGGAATCCTCTCCTTCACCTATGCCGGTTTTACCTTCCCTATTGATGCCATGCCACCTCTTGCCCAGGGGCCAAGCATACTTTTTCCGATGAGACACTACTTTCAGATATATACAAATGAGGTACTGAACGGAGCCCCATTTACCTATTCGATAATATATTATGCAGCTTTGCTTTCGTTCCTGATACTGCCTTTCATTATTGTCAGACGTCTGGAAAAGGCTTTAATCAACCAGAACTACCCTCTTAAATAGAAAGCGATGAAAAAAAGTTCAGATTTTATAAAATACTTGACAGATGGCTTAAGTGACATGATGCAGATATGCATCGATGAATTTAAGCGTATCTTTGGTGACAGAGGCGTTGTATTGATTTTCTTTGTTGCAGGGCTTGCTTATCCGCTTCTATACAATGGCCTTTACAAAAACGAAGTCGTATACGAATTGCCTGTTGCAGTTGTGGATCTCTCACAATCAGCAGAAAGCAGGGAGTTTATAAATAAGATAGATGCAACTCAGGAGATAAGAATCAAGGAGAGCTGTATGAACCTTGAGCAGGCAAGAGATCTCTTTCTCAGACATAAAGTCCGTGGAATTGTATATTTTCCTTCAGACTACCATTTGAAGCTGCGTAACATGGAGCAGGCTACTGTCTCTATTTATAACGATATGAGCAGCTTTCTCTATTACAAGGCTATGACAATGGGTGTCAGCTATGCCATGCTCGATGAGATGAAGAGTATCCAGATAAACAGATACAATGCAGCCGGAATTACCGGAGAACAACAAGCTCAGTTATTGCAGGCGATACCGGCAAGTGATGTGGTACTCTATAATCCCGGAAGTGGTTTTTCTAGTTTTCTTGTTCCTGTTTTCCTGATTCTCATTATACATCAGACACTATTCTTCGGGATAACAATGCTGGCAGGTACTGCCAGAGAAGAGAGCCGGAGTCACTCCCAGATTCCGGAACACCTTCACGGTCGCGGAATATACCGGGTAGTCCTTGGAAAAGGGTTGAGTTACTTTATCCTGTACTTTTTATTGAGTGCTTACATTCTTGTGCTGATTCCGAGATGGTTCAACCTACCGCACATTGGTTCCATATGGACACTTTTCCACATGGTTGTACCATTCCTGATAGCTACAATTTTCTTCTCAATGAGTGTATCGGTGTTTGTGAAAAACAGAGAGACTGGTCTCATCTCGTTCCTTTTCTGTACGCTTATATTACTATTCCTTGGAGGTTTCTCCTGGCCGAGAGCAAGCATGCCGGACTTCTGGAGGTACTTTTCATATCTTTTCCCCTCAACACACGGCATACAGGCCTACTTAAAGATAAACTCGACCGGGGCAGAGCTTTCGCAAATAAGATTTGAGTATATCTGGCTGTGGATACAGTCAGGAATCTACCTGGTGACAGCGTGCCTCTCTATGTTGTATGTGGTAAAAAAAGAAAAAAGCCCTGATGCCTTAAAGGCATAGGGCTTTTTTAACTACTGTAAAAGATATGCTATCTATTTTACCGGCTCTAATTCAATGGTAAAGTGCCTCATTATAGGCAATTCTTTGGTAATTGCATAACCCTTGGTTATCTTTTCTCTTCTTTCATATACATTTCTAACCGCTGCTGCGATATAATCCATATGGTTGTTTGTGTATACCCTTCTTGGAATTGCAAGGCGCAGCAATTCAAGCTCAGGGTATCTGTTCTCCCTTGTTTCAGGATCCCTGTCAGCCAGAAGTGTACCTATCTCAACGCCTCTGATGCCTGCTTCAAGGTATAGTTCAACACCGAGTGTCTGGGCAATGAGCTCTTCTTTAGGAACATGCGTCAATATTTTCTTTGCATCGAGGAATATTGCATGACCGCCTGAAGGCCTTTGGTAAGGTATTCCATATTCGTCAAGCTTCTTGCCAAGGTATGCAACCTGTGAGATTCTGGTCTCAAGATAATCGAACTCAGTACCCTCAAAAAGACCGACGGCCAACGCGTTCATATCCCTGCCCGACATACCTCCGTATGTTATAAATCCCTCAAACATTATGTTGTACATCTGACATTTCTGCCAATCCTGCTCGTTGCGAAAACCGATGAATCCACCCATATTGACAATAGCATCCTTCTTTGAGGACATAGTCATAAAGTCGGCGTGACTGAATATCTCTCTGGTTATTTCCCTTATGCTCTTATTTTCATAACCCTTCTCTCTTGTCTTGATAAAATAAGCATTCTCTGCAAAACGGGCTGAATCAATGAGCAGCTTCACACCATATTTCTTTGCCAAAGCTGACACACCCTTAATATTCTCCATAGATACGGGCTGTCCACCGGCTGTGTTGTTTGTAATGGTCAGCACAATGCAAGGTATTCTCTCTGCAGGGTATTTTTTAAGGACATTTTCCAACTTGTTCAGATCCATATTCCCCTTGAAAGGCAGTTCGAGTGTTGTGTCTGCTGCAGCGTCTATTGTGCAGTCGATTGCATGGGCTTTTCTGAACTCTATATGGCCTTTAGTTGTGTCAAAATGTGAGTTGCCGGGTAATATGTCATCAGCCTTCACCAATGACGAAAAAATAACGTTTTCTGCCGCTCTTCCCTGGTGAGTTGGCAGGAAGTAAGGAAAACCTGTAACGTCAAAAATTGCCTCTTTTAGGTTGTAATACGAGCGTGCTCCGGCATAGCTTTCGTCTCCCTCCATCATAGCAGCCCATTGCTTGTCGCTCATGGCTCCTGTACCCGAATCGGTCAGAAGGTCAATAAAGACAAAGTCGCTTTTTAAGTTAAACAGATTGTACTTGGCATCACTCATCCACTTCAGTCTCTCTTCACGGGTGCTTTTTCTGATGCTTTCCACCATTTTAATTTTGTAGGATTCTGCAAAAGGAAGTTCCATTTTATTATGATTTATATGTTTCTCGTACAAAGTTGACAATAAACCGAGCTTTATGCAAGAAATTCCTAACTAATTTATTTAATATTTTCAAATACTAATAGCCGATGGCATTACTTCTGATAAAGCAAAGAGCCTGTCTGAAATTTCAGACAGGCTCTTTGCTTTAATATTATCCTTTTGGGGGTTATTTCTTTGAAGGATTTGAGATCATCTTATTATCGCTTCTTTTCTTGAGCCACAGTGTAAAATCATACACAACCGGCGTTGCGATGAACACAGAAGAGTATGTACCTACTGTCACACCAAGGATAAGTGCCACGGCAAAACCTCTGATTACCTCTCCACCGAATAGTGAAATAGCAATCAACACAACAAGTGTGGTTCCAGCTGTATTTATGGTTCGTGCAAGAGTACTGTTCAGTGCCTCGTTTATATTTATAGCGAGATCTCTCTTCGGATACAGACCTCTGTATTCACGGATCCTGTCAAAGATGATCACGGTGTCATTGATAGAGTAACCGATGATTGTAAGTATTGCCGCAATGAATGTCTGGTCTATATCAAGACTGAATGGTAAAATACCAGAGAACAGCGAGAAGAAACCAATGACAATTATTGAGTCGTGGAATAGAGCAACGATACCACCTGTTCCCCATGTCCAGTTACGGAATCTAAATGCAATATAGAGGAAGATAGCCAATAATGCAATAAAGACTGCAATGACGGCATTTCTCTGTATATCGTCTGCAATAGTAGGACCTACTTTCTCAGAACTGATTATACCATTTGGATTAACTGTTGTTGCTGTAAAATCTTCGTAAGAGAGCGGAGTTGCATAGAAACCTTTCAATGCATTGTAAATCATACCTTCAACCAGCTCATCAGTTTCAGCAGAGTTGTCTTCAATCTTATATTTGGTTGTGATCTTCATCTGGCTCTCACCACCATACTGTTTAACCTCGACTCCCTCTTTGAATACATCATAAACGGCTTTACGAACCTCCTCTGTGGTCACACTCTTGTCAAATCTGACAACATATGTACGGCCACCTGTAAAGTCAACACCGTAAGAGAAACCCTTAAAGGTTATGGAAGCCAATGATATAACTATTAATGCTATTGATACGAAGTAAGCAATCTTACGCATCTTCATGAAGTCAAACTTTGTATTGCTCATGAAGTTCTGGGTAAATTTATTTGAGAAAGATATCGATTTATTCCTTGCGAGTCTGCCTTCAAAAATCAACCTTGTAATAAAGATAGAGGTTACCATTGAAGTGATGATACCAATTACGAGGGTTGTTGCAAAACCTTGTGCCGGACCAGTTCCGAAGACTGCAAGCACGATACCTGTTATAATTGTAGTCAGCTGACCATCTATAATTGCAGAGTAAGCGTTGTTGTATCCATCGGTTATTGCAAGTCTGAGACCTTTGCCGGCTCTCAACTCCTCCTTGATACGCTCATATATGATTACGTTAGCATCCACCGCCATACCCATTGTGAGGACGATACCGGCTATACCAGGAAGTGTAAGTACTGCCCCGAATGAAACCAAAGTTCCAAGTAGGAATAGCACGTTTGCAATAAGAGCAAAAGCTGCAGCCACACCGGCTCCGTGATAGAATAGGATCATGTATATAAGTACAAGGATAAATGCTATCAGGAATGAGAACATACCTGCATTAATAGACTCTGTACCCAGCGTTGGTCCAACCACTGCCTCCTGAACGATCTTAGCCGGAGCAGGAAGTTTTCCGGATTTGAGAACGTTTGCAAGGTCTTCTGCCTCCTGTACTGTAAAGTGACCTGATATAGCAGATCTACCACCAGTAATTTCAGAGTTTACTCTAGGATATGAGTATACCATTCCATCAAGGACAATTGCTATACATCTACCTATGTTATTAGAGGTCATGGTTGCCCATGTCCTTGCACCTTCGGCATTCATACCCATATCTACCTCAGGATTACCTGATGTGTTTCCAAAGGTTTTGCTGGCATCTGTTACAACACCGCCGTCAAGAGGGGCTTTACCGTCACGGGTATTAGCCTTTATAGCTATAAGTTCAAATATAGTTCCGGCCTCATCAATAGGCTTTACTGTCCATAGCGGTTTCAAGTCTGCAGGGAAGACAGCCTGTACCTGAGGAAGTCTCAGCCATGCACCGATCCTTGCAGTATCTTTATAGTGTGCGCGGCCAATACAAGGCCCTTCAAGAATCTGACCCTGACTGATGCTAGGGTTCAAGATAAAAAAGAGAGGATTTTCCTTTGCAAGTGTCTTGTCATTTACAGAGAGTGAGTCGTTAGCCTGAATCTCAGAAAGCAATGAATCAGCTGCAGGTGTCTTTGCAGAATCTACAATAGCTTTTGAAAGCGATGCAGAATCAAGTGTTGTTGAAAGAGTATCTTTCACCGGACCTGACTGAATGTATTCCTTAATAACGTTATTTGCCTCAGCAAGATATTGGTAAACTTCAGGATTCTCATATGTCTCCCAAAATTCGAGAGATGCTGTTCCCTGGAGAAGTTTACGTACGCGTTCAGGCTCTTTAACACCAGGAAGCTCTACGAGAATACGTCCTGAGTTGCCTATCTTCTGGATATTAGGCTGTGTTACGCCGAAACGGTCAATACGGTTTCTCAATACGTTGAATGAGTTGGAGATTGCACTCTCAGCTTCTTCTCTGATAACAGAGATAACTTCGTCATTTGTAGTTTCAGGTTTGATCTTGTCTCTCAGTTCATATGTACCGAACACCTGAGAGAGTCTTTGACCCGGAGCTACCTTATCCCATGCTTCAGCAAAGAGTGTGATGAAATCAGACTTAGATGCAGCCTGGTTTTCACGGGCAATTCTCATCGCCTCTGTAAACTGAGGAGTGGTATTGTTTGTTGAAGCAAGAGAGTTTACAAGCTCAGCAACGCTAACCTCAAGCATGACGTTCATACCGCCCTTCAGGTCGAGACCGAGACTAACCTCTTTCTCTTTTACCTCCTTGTAGGTAAAGCCGAGGTAAACCTTTTCGGCAGAGACTGAATCTATGTAAAACTTCTCTTTCTGATTACGCAGAGAGTCAAGATAGAAAGCTCTGTCAAGCTCTGATACGCTTTGGAAAGACGGGAGTGTCTGCTCTATCTGAGCTGCCTTTTCTGCAAACTCAACAGCTTTTTTCTCCTGATGTTTGGTTGCCCATGTAAATGATAGCTGGTATAAACAAGCCAGGGCGATCACAATTGCCAAAATTCGAATGGCACCTTTACTTTGCATGAATATTTAATTTAAATTATATATAATTCAAGGAAATTAGGGCACAAAATTAGTATTTTTTCCCAATATATAAAGAAATTCGTACTTTTGTTAGCTACTATATTTTGTTGATCTATGAATAAGTCTATCTGCTTGCTTCCCATTTTCCTACTTGCCGGTGGTCTTACATTCGGACAAACTCCCGATATAAAATCAAAGTACCTTTCAGCTGAGGAGTTGAGAAGAAACTACCGTTTCCAGGAAGCAATTTCAATATACAAGGAGATCCTTGAGACAAGCGAGGATGCTTCTGTGAATAAAGCCGTGATATCCAGTATTGCCAATTGTGAAAACGGGCTGAGCATGCTGGAGTACGGAGCAAGACCAAAGGTGTACGGCTCTGCAGTTGTTCCATTGAAGGATTTCTTCCTCTACTACCCGGACATTCCTGACAGCACATGGATACTTGTACCTTCCGCTCTGAACAGGAATAAGAAGGATTACCCGATCAACAACGTACTTATGAACAATGCCGGAGGTGATGTGATATTTTTTTCTGCACAGGATGCCGACGGAAAATGGGACATTTTTAACATAAAGAGAATAGACCAGACCAAGTGGTCAAGCCCCGAGCCCCTCACAACATTAAACTCTCAGGAAGACGAGATACTACCTTATATCAGCAAAGACGGCAAAAAACTATATTTCTCATCAAATGGTCTTTCAGGAATGGGTGGGTTCGATCTCTATGTAAGCTATTGGGATGAGAAGAGGAAGATTTGGGACACTCCTCAGAATCTGGGATTCCCCTATTCTTCACCTGACGATGATTATCTCTTTATGGACACTGAAAGCGGGGAATTTTCCGTTTTTGCATCAAACAGAGAGTGTGGTTCCAGAGATTCCATAAAATTGTACAAACTGGGATTTGAAAGCAACCCGGTCAGGAGCCCGGTAACAACAAATGAAGAGGCTGTGTGGATCTCTTCTCTCCAAGGTGGAAGTTATAAAAAACAGGAAAACAAGTCTGACCTGTCCGATACTATCAGGACCAATCCTGAGACAAGCGAGTACACCAAGATGATAAAGAAGTTCCGGAAATTACAGTCTGAAATCGATGAGAGCATCAGGCAGATAAATTCAAACAGGGCCCTTCTAAGTTCTACAGGTAATGATGAGGAGAAAGCCGCTCTTGCAAAGAAAATCGGAGAGGACGAGATGGTTCTCCTTGAAAAACAGTCTAAACTTACAGCTTCAAACCAGGCCATACAGCTGAGAGAGATGGATTTTCTCAGCAGGGGTGTGATAATTTCCCGGGAGGAGCCGGTTGAAGATAAGCCTTCCGAAGAGACGGTTGCAGGACCAATGACTATAAAACTGGCACTTTACGGCAAACTTCCATACATGGAGGTTCTGGAACCTGTAGTGAAGGCAGATTATACTTTTAAAACCGAAGGTCCTTTGACCCTGGTTGAGGAGAAGGAGATCCCGGAAGATCTTTTCTACACTGTACAGCTTTTCTTGGTTGAAAATCAGGCAGACTCCTCTGATTTTAAGGGAATATCTCCTATCTTTGAAAGAAAGACCAAGACCGGCAAATACAACTATACGGCAGGCAGATTCTATTCATATCGTGATGCCACTGCAGCGTTTCAGCAAATAAAATCCAGGGGATTCAAGGACGCTACTCTGTCAGCATATAATGAGGGTGAAAATATAAGTGTTAAAAGTGCGCGCCTAATGGAGGACAAAGTGACGGTTGCAAATACTTATCAGATCCGTCTGACCAGTTATCCCGAGGGAATACCGCAGCCTGTACTTGAAATCATCAGAAAGAGCACCGAGAAGGACATTGCCATGAAACCTGTTGAAGGCAAGAATATCTACTTTGTGGGTCCTTTTGCCAATAAAACCGAAGCCGAGGCTGTTGTTACGGCATTAGGAGAACTTGCCGCCGAGGGAGTTACCATTGAAGCCATAGAAAACAAATAACACAAATAATATGTCTTTGATTATCACACTAATATTTATAGGGCTCATACTTTTGATTGTTGAATTGCTCATTATCCCCGGTTTTGGAGTAGCCGGAATTCTCGGTCTGGCTTCAATCCTCGGCTCCATATACCTTGCATTCACACAATTCGGGCAAACCACCGGGCTTATAGTACTTGGTGTTGTCATAATGCTTACTCTCGCAACAACTGTGATAATTTTAAGGTCCAAGACATGGAAAAACATCTCACTAAAAGAGAGCATCAAGTCAAAAGTCTCTGAACACCCTGAATCAAGAGGATTAAAGGTGGGTAACACCGGTGTTACATTGAGCAGGATATCCCCTATGGGAAAAGCCCGTTTCAATGGTTCTGATTTTGAGGTAAGCTCGATTCAGGGCGTTATAGATAATGGTAGAGAGGTTGAAATCGTTCAGATTGAGGATTCCAAAATAATTGTAAAACAAATTAATAGATAAGATATGGAAAGTATGACAATGTTTCTTGTATGGATTGGTATCTCAATAGTAGGTCTGACCATACTGCTTTGGTTTTTCCCTGTAACACTTTGGTTTCAGGCACTGATTTCAGGTGTCAGGATATCACTTTTACAACTTGTTTTAATGAGATGGAGAAAAGTTCCTCCGGGAACCATAGTGATGGCAATGGTAACAGGCACCAAAGCCGGTCTGGAACTTAATGCAAACGAACTTGAAGCCCACTATCTGGCCAAAGGCAATGTTCCAAATGTTGTAAACGCCTTAATATCTGCCGACAAGGCAAATATCTCGCAAAACTTCAAGATGGCAGCAGCAATAGATCTAGCTGGCCGTGACGTTTTTGAGGCAGTACAGATGTCTGTCAATCCGAAAGTGATCAACACTCCACCTGTAACAGCTGTTGCAAAAGACGGCATCCAGCTTATCGCAAAAGCTCGTGTGACAGTCAGGGCAAACATTAAGCAACTTGTCGGGGGCGCAGGAGAAGAGACCGTTCTTGCGAGAGTAGGTGAAGGCATTGTATCAAGCATCGGCTCTGCCGAGTCGCATAAATCGGTTATGGAGAATCCGGACTCCATCTCTAAGGTGGTTCTTGATAAAGGCCTGGACGCCGGAACAGCATTTGAAATCCTCTCTATTGACATAGCCGATATAGATATCGGAAGGAATATCGGTGCCGTGCTTCAGATGGACCAGGCAAATGCAGATAAGAATATCGCACAGGCAAGAGCTGAGGAAAAACGCGCAATGGCAGTTGCCCTTGAACAAGAGATGAAAGCGAAGGCCCAGGAGGCACGCGCCAAAGTGATCGAGGCAGAAGCACAGATTCCCCTCGCAATGGCAGAGGCCTTCCGTAACGGCAACATGGGTATAATGGATTACTACAAATTCCGCAATATCCAAGCCGATACAGAAATGCGCGAGAACATAGCCAAACCTCAGAAGTAAACACTCAGAAGCGCACAAAACCTCAGAACAATTTTTTGTTCGTAAAAAGAAATTCATATCTTTGCAGTCCTTGCATCGAAAACGATAGTTAAGAAGCAACAAACCCAAAGATTTGGTGAGGTGGGTGAGTGGCTGAAACCAGC
>MTLE01002482.1_pt1 | contig 19471 bp, 16 predicted proteins | sample 1982461 | NCBI WGS metagenome assembly MTLE01 (sample SAMN05712605, study PRJNA340218) | biofilm metagenome | isolation source: sample SPL anode biofilm adapted to -200 mV | place: USA | collected 2012-02-03
AATTTTTGAAGCAAATCACAATAAGGATTATTCCGTTGTGAAAACATTCAAGCCGCCCTCGTCTTTCAATACGGGGGCATTTTTTTTGAATGTTTCACGAATACAAAAATTTATTGACTCGATATGAGTAAAACATTCAAGGCGGGGCAACTCGCCTTTTTTATTCCCTCCTGTTGTATTTTATATTCAAAATATGTCAATTTCCCTTTTGTAGAAAACAAAAAAGCAATTTGGTGTGTTATGTAGTCGACTTAAAGGCGTGATAATTATGTTCAAAAACATATTTTTTATACCTTTGCATTTGTTTTTCGAAAAGGTAATTTTTATCAGCCTTTTCTTTTAAAAATTGAAATTATTATGGCTACAGATATATTAGAAGAAGTAACCCAGGGGGATTATAAATATGGTTTTACCACTGATATTGAAACAGATATCATCCCTGTAGGGCTTAGTGAAGATGTTATCCGGTTGATTTCTGCCAAAAAGAACGAACCGGAGTGGATGCTTGAATTTCGACTGAAAGCTTATCGTCATTGGCTGACAATGGAAATGCCAACGTGGCCGCACCTTGATATTCCCGAAATTGATTATCAGAAAATAGCTTATTATGCCGCTCCGCGTAAAAATGCGCCTAAAAGCATGGATGAGGTTGATCCCGAGTTGATTAAGACATTCAACAAACTGGGTATTCCGCTGGAAGAACAAATGGCTCTTTCGGGGATTGCTGTGGATGCGGTGATGGACAGCGTTTCGGTGAAGACTACTTTTAAAGAAACATTAGCCGAAAAAGGAATTATCTTCTGTTCGTTCAGCGAAGCTGTTGAACATCACCCCGATCTGGTAAAAAAATACATGAGCTCGGTGGTGCCTTATACCGACAATTTCTTTGCTACATTGAACTGCGCTGTTTTCAGCGATGGCTCGTTTGTATATATTCCAAAGGGTGTTCGTTGCCCAATGGAACTCTCTACCTATTTCCGAATCAATTCTTCCAATACGGGCCAGTTCGAGCGTACGCTTATCATTGCCGACGAAGATAGTTATGTTTCGTATCTCGAAGGTTGTACTGCTCCTATGCGTGATGAAAATCAGTTGCATGCGGCTATTGTGGAAATTGTGGCTCTGAAAAATGCTTCGGTTAAATATTCAACCGTTCAGAACTGGTATCCGGGCGATAAAGACGGGAATGGCGGTATTTATAATTTTGTGACTAAACGTGGTATCTGCAAAGGCGAAAACTCCAAAATTTCGTGGACACAGGTTGAAACCGGTTCGGCTATCACGTGGAAATATCCGAGCTGTATCTTGCTGGGGGATAATTCTTCTGCTGAATTTTATTCTGTGGCGGTGACCAATCATCATCAACAGGCTGATACCGGAACAAAAATGCTGCACATTGGCAAAAATACAAGCAGCCATATCCTGTCGAAAGGAATTTCCGCCGGACTGAGCCAAAACAGTTACCGTGGTTTGGTGAAAGTGAATCCGGCTGCCGAAAATGCCCGTAACTTTTCGCAGTGTGACAGTCTGTTGCTGGGCGACAAATGCGGCGCGCACACATTCCCGTATATGGAAGTGAACAACGATACGGCCATCGTGGAACACGAAGCAACAACTTCAAAAATTAATGAAGATCAGATATTTTATTGCAACCAGCGCGGCATTTCGACGGAAGACGCCGTGGGTCTGATTGTAAATGGTTATGCAAAAGAGGTGCTCAATCAACTACCAATGGAATTTGCCGTAGAAGCTCAAAAGCTGCTGCAAATCACGCTGGAAGGTAGTGTCGGTTGATTAAACACATAGAAAACATAGTTTTTTTCATAAAATCTATAATTAAGAACACATAGTTTAAAACGATAAACGTTTTAAATAGAATTCACCAACATGATAACACAAAAAACCATCAATCAATTAACAAAAGATATTATTGGTTGTGCTATTGAAGTTCATAAGGAGTTAGGACCCGGAATGTTGGAAAAAACGTATGAAAAAGCATTGTTGTTGCTACTTGCAGAAAAAGGATTTAATGTTAAAAGTCAGATTGAAATTCCTGTTGTTTTTCATGGTGTTGAAATTGACAACGCGTATAAATTAGATATAATTGTTGAGGATTTAATTATAGTTGAATTAAAAGCAGTTGAAAAAATTATTCCTGTTCACGAGGCGCAGATACTGACCTATTTGAAGTTGATGAAAAAGCCGAAGGGCATTCTTATAAATTTTTATTGTACAAATATCTTTTATGAAGGTCAAAAGACTTTTATTACAGAATATTTTTCAATATTACCGAAAGAATAAATATAAATGACGAAGTCATTTTACTATGTGAACTGAGTTTTTCTCAGAATATAAAAACTAATGTGAACTATGTGTCAAATAATAAAATATGCTTGAAATTAAAAACTTACACGCCAATATCAATGGCAAGGAAATATTAAAGGGATTGGATTTAAGTGTCAATGCCGGAGAAATACATGCGATTATGGGGCCGAATGGTGCCGGAAAATCAACGCTCGCTTCTGTTCTTACAGGTAATGAGGCTTTTGAAGTTACTCATGGTGAGGTGACTTTTAATGGTAAAAACTTACTGGAATTATCTCCTGAAGATCGTTCGCGCGAGGGTATGTTTCTCAGTTTTCAGTATCCGGTTGAGATTCCGGGTGTAAGTATGGTTAATTTCATGCGGACCGCGTTGAACGAACATCGTAAATATAAAAATCTGGAACCCATGTCTGCTACAGACTTTTTACGTGTGATGCGCGAAAAAAAGGAATTGGTGGAAATGGATAACAAACTGACTAACCGATCAGTGAACGAAGGGTTTTCGGGCGGTGAAAAGAAACGTAACGAGATTTTCCAAATGGCGATGCTCGACCCGAAATTATCCATTCTTGATGAAACAGATTCCGGGTTGGATATTGATGCTTTGCGTATTGTGGCAAATGGGGTGAACAAGCTGAAAACATCTGAAAATGCCAGCATAGTAATTACTCACTATCAACGTTTGCTGGATTATATAGTTCCTGATTTTGTACATGTATTGTACGATGGACGAATTGTAAAATCGGGAGGCAAAGAACTGGCACTCGAACTGGAAGAACGTGGCTATGACTGGATTAAAAAAGAAGTGGATGGGGGAGAGTAGGTAACTGGTTCTTTGTATATTGGTTAAATAGTTTTACTAATACCAATGCTTGCCACTTACTGCTTACCACTTACTGCTAAATTATTATGGAACAACAATATATTGACTTATACAAGCAACATCACGAGAGTATTAAGAAACACTCTGCTCCGGTGATGAACGAATTGCGGGATGCTTCTTTCGCAATGTTCGAAAAACTGCATTTCCCTACAGCTAATCTGGAAAATTACAAGTATTCTGATTTTAAAGAATCGTTTTCGGTTGATTACGGATTAAATATCAATCGGTTATCTATTCCTGTAAATCCTTACGATGTATTTAAATGCGACGTTCCGGGCATTCAGTCTTACCTGTTCTTTGTGGTGAATGATGCATTCTATCCTGTAAACGATTCACGTAACGATAAGATGCCCGAAGGAGTAATTATTGGCAGTTTGAAAGAAATTGCTTCAACTCATCCGGAATTATTGAAAAACCATTTTGGAAAACTCAGTTCAATCAAAGAAGATGGCCTGATTGCATTTAACGGGGCTTTTGCTCAGGATGGTTTTTTCATGTATGTACCCAAAAATGTTGTACTTGACAAACCTGTTCAGTTGGTGAATATCATGCGTTCGGATGTTGATTTTATGGCCAACAGTCATAATCTGATTATTCTTGAAGAAAATTCAGAAGCTAAATTACTGGTTTGCGATCACACGGTTGATGATGTTCATTTTCTATCAAACCGTGTAACAGAGGTTTTTGTGGGCGAAAATGCCAGATATGAACATTACAAACTGGAAAATACACATATAAAAACGACCAACCTGTCGACACTGCTTGTCGATCAACAGGCAGGTTCTAATGTGGTGGCCAATGTTGTTACTTTGCACAATGGTGTGACACGCAATACCATTGAGATTGATCTGGATGGTGAACATTGCGAAACATTGCTTTGCGGAATGGTGATTGGTGATAAGAAACAGCAGGTGGATAATTTTTCATCAATCATTCACAATAAGCCCAACTGTCATAGTCGTGAGTTATTCAAGTATGTGATGGATGATCTGTCAAAAGGTGGTTTTACAGGCAAGCTTTATGTAGCGAAAGATGCGCAGAAAACAGAGGCATTTCAGACAAATAAAAATATCCTCCTGAATAAAACGGCCAAAATGCGAACAAAACCTCAGTTGGAAATTTATGCCGACGATGTAAAATGTTCGCACGGTGCTACTATCGGACAACTGGATGAAACTGCAAAATTCTATATGCAGTCGCGCGGTATTTCCGAATCGGAAGCCAGGTTGCTGCTTATGTATGCTTTTACAATTGATGTGATTGAAAACATTGGTATTGCAGCTCTGCAGGACAGAATTAAGCTGCTGGTAGAAAAACGCTTACGTGGCGAACTCTCCAAATGCGAAGGTTGTATGATTTGCCAGTAAAGGACAGCGTCAGTATAATTATAAATTGATATAGCTTCCCGCAGATTCCGCTTATAAACGCAGAACTTTTTCAGCGAAAATCAGCGAAATCTGCGGGAACTTTTTTAGTTATGAATCTTACATTAGCAGAATTAAAACAAAAGTTATCCAAACCACTTCCGGGAGTTCATTCTCACCTGAAAATGGCTCCGCCAAACAGGGCAGATGAATTGACCAGATTAGCGGATTGTGTAAAGCGTGCCAAAAAAAGTGCTGTTTTGATTCTTCTTTATCATGAAAATGATACCCTGAAAATTATATATATCCGCAGGAGTTTCTATGTGGGTATTCATGCCGGCCAGATAGCATTTCCGGGTGGAAGATACGAAGAAACAGATCCTGATTTAAAGTATACGGCTCTACGTGAGATTGAGGAGGAAATCGGAATTGAAAATGATAAAATAGAGGTTATCGGGCGCATAACCGACATTTATGTTCCGCCAAGTAATTTTATGATTAGTGTTTTCGTCGGTTATATGTCCGAAAAACCGGTTTTCAGAATTGACGAAAGGGAAGTGGCTGAAGCTATCGCTGTTGATATAAATGATTTTTATGCATCCGATGTAATCCGGGAAAAGGAATTTGTTGTACCTTCGAATAATTATTCGGTAAAAGCACCTTATTATAAAGTAAAAAATGCTGAAATATGGGGAGCCACAGCTATGGTTACCACTGAGTTGCTTGATCTGTTCAAAAACTAGAAAGTGAATTTGTTATCGTTAATCCACAAATCCAATTAAATTAATCGATATTAAAAAATGGCTGAAAAAATCCGACTGAATAAATTTATCAGCGATAGTGGCGTATGCTCGCGGCGCGAAGCAGACAAATACATTGAACAGGGTCATGTTTTTGTGAACGGAAAGAGAGCAACAGTTGGCAGTCTGGTTTCAATGTACGATAAAGTGATGCTGAATGGTAATCTTATTGAAACAAAATCAGTAGATGATTTTGTGTTTATTGCATTTAATAAACCGGTTGGGATTATCAGCACTACTGAAATCGGTGTAAAGGACAGTATAATCGATTACATTGGTTATCACGAACGGATTTTTCCTATAGGTCGGCTCGATAAAGACTCACAGGGATTAATTTTTCTGACGAATAATGGTGATATTGTCAATAAAATTTTACGTGCCGGTAACAGACACGAAAAAGAATACCTTGTAACTGTAAATAAGCCCGTTTCCGACGAGTTTATCCAAAAGATGGGCAATGGTGTGCCTATCCTCGGAGAAGTTACCAAAAAGTGCAGGGTGACGAAAGAGTCAGTGTACAGTTTTCGCATTACCCTGATTCAGGGACTGAACCGCCAGATTCGCCGGATGTGCGAGTTTTTTGATTATGAAGTGGTGAAACTGGAACGTGTGCGAATTATGAATATCAGTTTGAAAGGTATTCCATTGGGAGAATGGCGTCAGCTTGAACCGGAAGAGATGGCGCAAATAATGACTGATATTGCCGATTCTGTTTCTGAAGTCAGACCGAAAAAGAAAGAATCTGCTAAACCTTCAGATAATTCCAAGCCGGCAGGGCGTGGCAACGATCGCAAAACTCAAAATACAAAACCTGACCGGACATTAAATTCTAATCCGAAATCAAAAGAATTGCGTGATCGTTCCGGCAATTCGGGCGGCAGAAAAACCGGACAGGCGAAAAACAACAATAAACCTTCGCAAAAAAATTACGGAAACAGAGCGAATGGACGATCGGGCAGGAGGTAACTTTGAGAATTTATTCTCCTCCTCCCAAAGCACTTAATAATATTGCGAGGATCAACGCTGTGACTGAAGAGAAAAAACTGCCCGTCCCGTTTTCTTTTTTGAAGTAAAAGTGGTTTGGACTGTTTACGAACTTATTATTTTTTGTAGTGGTTTGTAGTAACTTCGAAATCCAGAATGAATTTTCCGTGAAAACAGGTTCGGACAGGTCACTGTTATAAGACAACGACAGAATATTTGTAAAGAACACAGGCGAAATTTCATCGCTGAAAGCATATTTTACCCAACTTCCGTCATCGGCCTTTGCCTGTAGTCCCATGTTTGTGAGTGTGTCATTCGGACTAATTTCAATCGGATTATTAATAAGAAAATTGCTTTGTATATTTAAATAAGAATTCGGTGCAACAATATTCACTGTCTGATCATAATAAGCATCGTAATAATCGTCATCATTAATTTGTACCGAAGAATTGTTCCAGTCAATATAAAGCGGTTTGTCGAGTTTATTGAAGATGTTGTATTTCACACTGAAATTTTGTCCCGAAAAATCGTAATTAATTCTCACAGAATCATTTTCGAAAACAAATTCTTTTTCCCTGTTTTTGTCCAGATAACTGTCCACACTCAGATATTGATAGGTTGAACATCCTGATAAAATAAGAATGACAGGTATCAGTAATATGTAAATTTTAAGATTCTTCATAATTCGGATTAGAATCCATAGTGTAAATGAAATTATTTGTAAAAGTAAAAATTGTTTCCGTTATATTTCTACAAATTATCATTTTCTTTCAGGTTTCTTTCAATTCTCTTATCGGGAACTAACCATAACAGAGCCACGCCGACAATCAATGCCAGAGATATTTCTTTCAAAATAAATGAAAGTCCGACTGCCAGTGCGTAGGCTATAAATGAAATAATTCCTTTCATGTCCTTTCCGATAGCAATGGATAAAAACGAATCTTTGCCATGCACACGCACAATTATTTTTGAAAGAATGAAATAGGCAATGGCTGCCATTAAAAGTACAAATGAATAGGCTGCAACAGGGAGTTCAGAGAAATGATTTTCACCGGCCCATGCGGTGACAAACGGAACTAACGAAAGCCAGAAAAGTAAATGTGTGTTTGACCATAAAATTGCACCATTAACACGTTTGACTGTGTGCATCAGGTGATGATGATTATTCCAGTAGATGGCAATATAAATAAAACTCGTAATATAACTTATAAATTTAGGAGCAAGGCTTTTGAGCGAGGCCCAGTCATCTCCGTGAGGAACTTTAAGCTCCAGTACCATAATGGTGATAATAATGGCCAATACCCCATCACTGAATGCTTCCAATCTGTTTTTATTCATATTCGATTTTTTAATAATCCTAAAACGTTTCTTTATTTGGAAAAGTTTTTGGACAATTAAGCAGTAGTATATTTTTATAGTCATAAAAATACAATTTTGACTGGTGGAAAATCCTTTGGAAGGACTTGTCATGTAATTTTTTTCTACAGATTGTTATTCTTAAAGAACGTGATTTATATATTTCCGGTGGAATATTGTCAACTATAAAATAGTCTTCTATGCCAGTTAACTATCCAGCACCACTTTGCGGATTTACACTTTAATATATAACAATTGTCGTCTTCGACGATTATATATATTTTGTAAGATACATGAGCCTGATAAGTTTAGCAGAGCTCTAAATAATTGATATTCATAATCAATATATAGAAACTCTGCTGTTAATCAATGGTAATTAATAAATATCACTTAATCGCGGACAACGAATTAGATTCAGAAAATTATTTTTTTCTCAAATCTTTAATATTCAGAGAAATTTTTCTTAATTCTTTTTACTACTTATTTTATAAAAATACTATGAGTTAAATTATATTTTTAAATCGACAGCCTTCTTACCTGATAACCTTATAAAGGCTTTAGTTAGCATAGAATATTATAATTTGAATCTCAAAACAGGTATTATATGAGGTTTTGTATTGCCCTGATAAAAACTTTTATGAAAAGAATAATCCTCCATTGATATCAATATTTGTACCGGTAAGATAATCAGAATCGGAAGAAGCAAGGAAAAGCACCAAATCGGCAATATCACCTGCGTCCCCTTCCCGACGTAATGGATAAATACCTTTCATGCGTTCTCGGTTTTCAGGTGTATTGAATCTGTCGTGGAACGAAGTTGCAATTGTTCCCGGAGCAAGTGCATTTACCCGAATCCCTTTTGGACCTAATTCTTTTGCCATAGAACGACTAAACGTCATTACTGCACCTTTGGCAGTAGCGTAAATTGAAGCTCCCGGGCCGCCACCATCACGAGCTGCAAGTGAGGAGAAATTTACAATCGATCCTCCGTTGGCCATGAAAGGAACAACTTCACGTGTACATAACCAGCAACTTTTCATATTTACATCCATCAGTAAATTATACCAGTCTTCGTCCTGTTCGGTAATTAATTTTCTACCGAATAAACCACCAACAACATTTATTAACACATGTATCTCGTTACCAAATGTTTTTGTACCCTCTTCAAAAACACGTTTTACATCCTCTGATTTTGTCATATCGCCCTGCACAATAATACCTTCAGAGCCCAAATTAGTAATCATTTTCAAAGTTTCCTGTGCATCTTCCAGATTATCAAAATAATTTATAACAACTTTAGCTCCTTCGGAAGCAAGTTTAACAGAAATTGCACGACCTAAATCGCGTGCTCCACCTGTAACGATGGCAACTTTACCTTTTAGTTTCATAATATTTATATTTATAATTTTGCTAGTTATATTTTTTACTTTATTTGTTCAATTTTACCTACAGTCAGGAATACAGAAGCAATTGATAATGGAACCAAAGCAGCCAATAATCCGAAAAGGAGTGGCCAACTGGAAATCTGACCCGCAAACAAAATGGCCAGAATCGTTCCTAAAACAGCCGCAGCTCCTCCCAAACCTGCTAATGAACCAACAGATTTACCACAATGCAAATCACTTGGCAGTGTTTGAATATTCACTATGGTAAACTGGAATCCTCCCAACACAAATGCCATTAATATGACAGCCACAATTGCGTTTGGTACAAGAACCGATGCAATAACTGCCGGAACAATAATAGCTCCTCCAATTAACATGGCAGTTTTACGGGATTTATCAATACTATTTCCTTTTCGAATTAAATGTCCCGAAAACCAACCTCCGGAAATACTTCCAACCATAGCACCTACATACGGTATCCAGGCCGAGAATGCGAGTTCTTTAATATTTAATCCAAACTCGTCTACCAGATACATGGGAAGAAAAGTTACAAACATCCACCAGATAGGATCAAGGAAAAAGCGCCCCAGAATAACGGAATAATTTTTTTTGTTTGAAAGTAATTCTCCCCAACTTTTCCCTTTTTCATTTATTACTTTTGATTCGGGTTGTCCGCTACTAATATATTTCTGTTCTTCAGGAGTAATCCAGTTATGCTCTTTAGGACCTTTCTTGTTTATAATTAACCATGGAATTATCCATAGTATCCCCATTCCGCCGACAACAACAAATGTAAGTTTCCAACCTAAAGAAATGTACAGCATAAGTATGATTATAGGTGCCAGAATGGAACCAATAGAAGCTGCAGCTCCGAAGAGTCCCTGAGCTAATGCTCTTTCATTCTGAGGAAACCATTCGGCATTGCTTTTAGTGGCTCCTGGCCACGGACCAGCTTCGCCGAGTCCGAGCATCATTCGGAAGCTTGTTAATGATATTTTTCCTCGTGCAAGTGAAGTCAAAGCATCTGCAGTTCCCCAAATAAGTACTGAAACTAAAAATCCCCTGCGTGTTCCGATTTTGTCGTACATTTTACCGGAAAACAACTGACTGAATCCATAGGCAATCATGAAAAAGATAGTAATCTGACCCAGCAGATCTTTGGCTTGTTTTGTTGCATCTTCGATGCTGACATTTTTATCCACTATTCCTAAATCGTAAGCTATTCCCTGACGATTAACAATCGTCTTACCATTATTTTTAAATGATATTTTTGCCGCAGATTGAATGTATTTTTCGCCACTTTGTGTCAGTAAGTAATATGTACTGTCTGATTGATTGAAAGCAGCCTGATTTATGTGTAAATCAGGGTTAATATTATCAACCAGATTGTACTCAACATTAGTTACCCACATATAATTGAGTGTGCCACGATCAAGATAATTTATAATGGTTATCAGCATGATCAATCCGATAATCCACCATCGTAATCCTTTTATTTTCATTATAATTTTTTTATGTTTCTAATGTCTATTTTTTATTCCCAAAATAAGAAACTGCATCTCCACTTAAAAAGTCTTCGCGCACGGGGCTGAAAACATCAATCAATATACCTTCTTCGATACATAATGCACCATGAATAATATTGGGCTCAATATAAACTCCATCTCCCGCGTTGACAATCTTTTTTTCATCACCAATAGTAAATTCAAATTTCCCTTTTGTGCAATAAGTTGCCTGTGTATGAAAATGCTGATGTGCAGAGCCGATTGAACCTTTTTCGAATCGGACTTTTACCATCATTATCTGATTATCGAAGCCTAAAAATTGACGTGAAACACCTCCACCTAATTGTTCCCATTCCATACCTTCAGTAAGAATGAATTTTTCACTTTTTCGTTTCATATTTTAATATTTAATTATATTTCCTTGAAATAGTAGTTTCCCGTAAAGGAAACCGGATAGTTACTTAATAATATTTTACGTGTTTTATTTTTATCGAAATCCTTGTTTACTGTAACGAAGAGATATTTTTTCGCATTTACTGAAGTAATTTTCATTGCTGTAAATTCATCATTATCAAATATAATTTCAATATTTTCAATGTTTGAGGTAAAACCTGAAGTTATTTCTCTGTTTAAATCGTACAACCCATGTGGTTCAATTACAGTAGCGAATGTGTGATTTGATGCGTTGTTCTGACGGAACATTATTCCGGCTTCATTTCGTAAATTAAAGTCAGGGTCATTTGCTCCTAAACGGGTAAGAAAAATATCGGTATTCTTATCCGTTGTGGTTGTAATGCTGTAAAAACGATTTTCGTTATACCATGTAAAATCTGCTGTTGGTTTAGTCGATTTTGCTGTAGCTTCGAGCCATAAGTGCTGATATCCAAAATTGCTTCCCATTGCTTTCATAGTAGATGTTACTTTGGTGTAATCAAAGTTAGTCGAAACCATCTGCCCCTGATAGTAAAAAGGGTAATCGTAGATGTGGAGTGAATCGGATTTTAAGCGAAATAAATCAAGAATTACGGGAAACTCCAGCTCATCAACTTTTATCAATGCAGTGGTTCGTTGCATTTTTACATTTTTGTATGCGTTATTCTCACTTGCAGATATTACTTGTATTTTGGGATTTTCGTTGTCAAAATATTGAATATCGGAATGGTGTTTTGATGATAAATTAAAATTTCCCTGAAAATCTGAAGTTTGATCCACGGTTACTGTATTATGAGCGATGGTCTGTTGCGCCCAGCTATGATTTTCAGTTGTATATCCACCACCTGATTTGGGCTCAATGTTCAGAAAACGAGCTGCACCATAATCGCTTAAAATACTATGTCCATTATCGTACAAAGCAATGGTAAGTTTATCATAATGTCCATGCGAGAGTCCGTGTGAAGTTGCTTTAAGTGTTAAACATGTTTGTTTGTCACCTTCACCGGTTCTTAGTATGGCTATACCACCATTTTCACCTTTTTCACCATCGCGAAACAATGATGATTTATATTTAAAAGAATCAATAACCTTTTGTTTCTTTAGCGCCTTTGCGGTCGCCAGACCTTCACCGGTAACAGTAAAGGATTGTTGCTGATTTGCAATGTCAAGTAATTGTTTATTTGATGGATTATTTTTATAGGCTATATCTACCGCATAAACAATTTCCTGTGTTTTAAAAGTTTTTTGCAACGCATCGTTCATGTAAAATATTTCACCATTGTAACTGCATTGTATCAAAGTGTTTACTGCTTTAAGTAAAATACTATCTCTATATTCGAAGATCTTTAATTCGGGTTTATTGTTCTGAATTACCTGTGCAAAGGTCATAAATGGCCAAATTGAATATCGTTGATAATATGGACCTTCGGTAAAATATCCATCGGGTGAGAAAAGTACATTCAGCTGACTGATAAATCCGGTTTTTCCATCTTTCTTAGAGCCATAAAGTGCGCGGTCAATCAAGTCTTTATTATTCAGCACAAATCCAGTCATTCCTACAGCTGATTGCGACCAGGTTCCGTGGTTATGCATTTTATTAAAAGTTTCGTAGTTAGCCGCATTACCATTCGACAGAAATTCTGCCTCTGGTAAAAGTAGTTGATTTTCAATTTTTTGTCTGTCCGACTTCGAAATGTAGTTGTATACGCAGTCGTATGCATTGGATGTATGAAATAGCCAAACAGCATCGTTTAAGGATTGCCAGAACAGTTTTCCACGTACATTCGAAATAGTCATAGGATGCATTCCAAGTCCGGGATAAATTTCAGCATATTTTAACAGCATGTTTTTTACAAACTCAGCATATTCTTTTTTCCCTGTAATCTGGTACAAAATACCACATGCATTCATTTGGTAATAATTGTTTTTGTGCTTTTCGTGAGTGTAACCACCACCTCCATCGTGTGGGATGGGTACAATTATTGGCTCTGTTAAAGCCTTGTCAGCTATGGCTTTAAGCTCATAATAGGATTTGTCGAAAGTGGGATATTTTCCCAACGAAGCTTTGATTTCTTTTACAGCTTTGGGTGTTAAGAAGATACAAGGATGTTGATTCGCATTAATTAATATAAATGGAAAGGCAATTAAAAAAATATGTATCAAAAGAAATTTTCTCATAAAATCAACTCGTATTATGATAAGTTATTCAACTGTTATTAAAGTAAAATTTTGTTTGTTTGTTTTTGTCCGTTCACGGCATTGAACTGAATAATATAAACTCCAAACGGAAGCGTCATTTTAAATGATTCATTTGCAATAATATTTTTATTTATAAGGATACTCCCAAGCAGATTGATTATAAGCAGCCGTCCTGAATTTTTACTACTTAACTCAATTTCGCGATTGAATGTGGATAATTTAATCAAATCAGGGTTTCGAAAGTATTCAGTTCCTGTAGTTGGATTATTGTAAAATGATGCGCCAACATCTGTTTTTACAGGCATTTCAGAACTAACAATCCCGGTAAGTTGGCTTGCTCCGGGGATTTTTGCAGCAAGTCTGTCCCTCCCGCGAATATCTTTATCGATAAAATCAAAATCAGTAGATGTGTAATTTGCTAATTCGGAACTACTTGCAGGTTCGTACATCGAAATGGGAGTGGGGACTAAAGTCATTTTAGCATCTTTTCCGGTAATTACCTGTGTCGTATTGTAAGTGAAATTAGTGTATGAACCCATGTTCATAAGATTGTTTTTCCAGGTTACGTCCATAGCATCTATATTTATAGTGCTTATGTTCACATTTTTGTGTGAACTTGTTGTTGTGTTGTACACATGATTGTTTTCGATTATAGTATTAACCGGAGGTAAAGTAAGCGATGAACTGCTATTGTAATTTATACTAAAAGCCTGAGTACAATTGATAAAAGTATTGAAAGCAACTGTAGCATTCTTTACCTGAAAGTATTCATTTAGGGCAGAGTTTTCTTTCCCTCTGACGATACAAATCCCTGAACGATAATCTGTTCCTCTCAGATTGTCGAAATAATTATTATATACTTTATGGTCTTCGCCAATAATTCTAACTCCGCCTGATTCTGATGTCCCGTTTCCAAAGAAATAATTTCCATCTACTATACAGTTATTTCCATGTCGTAGTGTTAACATACCGTGACATTCCAAAAATAAATTGTTTTTATATAAATTACCGCTGGATTTATTCGAGATAATTTCTATTTCTCCATTGCAATGTTCGAAAAAGTTACCCGAAACTTTTACATTGGCTGTTGTCATGGATGTTGAACTGTCACCAACACGGATTATTTCCTGTCCATTGAGTTCATTTCCGTTTTCGTCAAGATTTGAATTTCTGTATCCGAAGTAATTGTCTGAAATTTCATGATTTACTGTTACACCACTTGTAAGCCAAACTACCAAAAGTGTTCCTGAATTATTTTTATTCACGAATGAACAATGATCCACTTTATTATTCTTTCCATATAACGATACCCATTTACTGTCGACAGTATTCAAAGATGGGTTATAACTGTCAATAGCTGTATTGGTAAGTCTGCAGTTTTCAGCCACCTCGGTTGTTGTAGTTCTGAACGAGATTATGTCCGACTCACTTGAAGTTCCTTCTTTAAAAAAAAGCCCGTTAACTTCTATATATTTACCTGAGAAGCTTAATTTTGAAACACCGTTTAAAATTACTTCTCCCGGTGTTTCAGCCATGAGTACAATAGGTTGTGTTTGTGTTCCCTGACCTGAAAATGAAATGGTTTTGTCTGACCAGACTCCGTTTTGCATAACAATGGTATCGCCAGCCAACCAGGTTCCGTTATTTATTTCGGTTGAAGATGTGACGATTGTTTTTCGGGCTGATACCGACAAACTAATAAGAATCAATAAAAATGATAGAACTTGTTTCATTGAAGGGCTAAAAAACACGGACAAGCAATTTTCTTGCCCGTGTAAATATTTTTTAAAAAAGAGTATTATTATTTCACTTCAACTTTGGCTGAAGATACTTTACCATTTTCAGTCACGAAACGTATCAGGTAAAATCCATTGTTAAGATTCGTTCTCAAACGACCGGTGGTCGTTGCTGACATTATTTCCTTGCCTGCGAAGTTGAATACCTTAATTGATCCGGCTTCGTTTGTAACAATTGATTTTGCAATAACTCTGATATTGCTGTTTTCTGATGAGATATTATTTACACCGGTAGAAAGACCTAATGCGTCTGCATATGTATAGCCAACCCTTAATCCTGAAACACGAATATCGGCCGCATTACCCAAAGCACGGTCTCTTAATGCAACTGCATAAGTTCCGCCAAAAGTATTAGTGTCGCCGGGTTTCCCATTTATCCAGCCTGTTGTAGGTTCGGTTGTTGTAATTGCAGGGTTAACTGTAACTTCAACTGTACAGGTTCCATCACCGGTAAAAATTTGTCTTATTACAAATAAATAGGTTTGACCTGCATTGATTGTACCATAGGCATCCGGAGGAGCTGCTGTAGTAAATGATGTGTTTTTACAAATAGTATAGTTTACTTTTGTAGCATCGTTTGGATCTTGTTGTAAAAATAAACGTCCACGGTAAGAATTGCCAGGTAAATCACTACCACCTTCAGCTATGCAAAAAACATCTCTCCATTCATTTGCATCAACTCCATTGGTCGAATCCCATGTGTGTGCATCGTTTACCATCATTAAAAATGCATAATACAGTTTTCCTGTTTTAATTTTATTTGCATGATCAATAAACCGGCAAACTTCAGCACGATTGTAAGTGCCGGAACCCAAGTTGGTAATTTTTACCGATTTACCAACACCTGAATTAATGTAACCAGTATAAAACTGTGGTTCTGCATCAATTATAAGTGATAAAGATGTGTTTGAGTCTGATGCTTTGCCAGTATTATACCATACTCCAACTAAATTATAAGGATCAGCATTAGCATTAGGGTCTCCAGCAACGTTACAAAGTTGATTTGAGTTATAATCGAATGTTTCATTCAATAATAACTGTGCATTTACGTTATAAAGAAACATAGACGCAATTAATAAAGTGAAAAGTTTTTTCATGATAATAAATTTTAATTATTAATAAAGAATTATATTGTTGTTTTTTTCTGATGGCAACATAAATTTGGAATAATACTTTGAATAAGTATTTTTATTAGTCAGTTTATCAATCCGGTAGAGTTGCCAGCAAAGTTCTTTTTGTACCTTATCCCAGTCTTTGATTTGCTGATATGGAAAATCTGACTGTGGCTTGTCTATGTACGGTAATAAAAATCCTGCGGCTTTACTAATACTTCTTCCATCGTTGGAACCCATATTAAATAAATCGATATTCAATGTTTTAGCCATTACTGTCATATCGATAAAATGAGTTAAATTAAAGACAGAATATCCTAAAGCAGTAGTCCTAGCCAATTCAAGTGGCTGTGCTCCATTAGGTTCTATTTGTTTGAATAATCTTTTTTCCGGAAAAGCATTTATGATTTTCAACGCTATATCAGGTTTCCCTGTAAATATTGCATATCGTGTTACCTGAACATCGTAAGCTGTACCATGATTGTTTTTGGCATTGTTTTCGTCCTGTGCTGTTTCCGATGTTAATAACCAATCAAGATAAGTGGAGAACCATGCACTTATAGGTTCATTATCAGATTTTGTGTATTTTTTTGAACTTTTTAAAAGTTCAATGCCATCAAGTATCTCAATAAACGAATATGTGTCGAGTACTCCTTCGCCACGACCTTTGCCCTCATATCGTCCTGGAACTGTTTGTCCGTAATTCATATTTGGATTCATTTTAGTATCTTTATTTACAAACCAGATACGCAGATTTTCTACAGCTTTCGATGCATATTTATCATCTTTAGTCAGATAATAAGCCAGAGATAGCGTGCATATGTTACGAATGAATTTGGATAAAGGATTACGATCCAGCTTATCAATTTCCGGATTTACTACTCCATCCCGACGAATATAAGGTAATCCATCCGGTTTAGCAGAGTCGGGCCACCAGTAACGTCCCATACTCATATAATCATGTTTGTCGCCACTTGGCGGAGTCATGGGCTTGTCCATAACTGTAATTAAAGTAACTGTCAGATTTTTATCGGCTTCTCTGATTAGTGCTTTTGAAGCTTCTGAATTCGAAGTCCGGGCTTTTTCAATACTACTCAGATTCCAGATAACCGGTTGTGCCTGAACACATAAATTCAGTAGAAATAACAGAGTCAATATCGTAATTGATTTTTTTTGCATTTTTGAGAATTTTATTGATTGGAGAAGTTATAATTCGGTGCTTTTGTATTATGAGTAAGTAAGTCAAAGTTGTCAGTTCTAAACGGACTTGCTGGAAAACCTTCTTTGTTTTTCAGATTGGCATCGGTCCAGTTCGACCATCCATAACGAACTGCAACAGGTTGATTAATCAGTTCAGACCATACTATAATTTTGTTATTTACAATTTCAGCTTTTGCTGGAATAAAATGTTTATCAGCTCCACAAACAGTAAAACCTTTTAATGCTCCATCAGAAGTCAGGCCGCTGTAAACATAATTGAAACTAAGAATTACTTTGTTCTTCTCTATTTTTACTGATTTTAAAACCGGACCTGAATAAGGTATATCGAAATGATAATCGTTGTGCAAAGCTATCGCTGCCAATCGTTCTCCTACTGGTTTTTTATTGGTTGGATGAATAGTGTTTTTTTCACCAACATCAATTGAAACAGCCATTCCTGTATACTTAACTTTTTCCCATGTTAGTAATTGTGCTTCACGAAGTTCTGCCCACATCGGTTTTGTACCATAAGCCGGATGATCGTAATTTGCTAACTGAACAAAATAGAATGGTAACTTGGAGTTTTTAAAGTCTGAACGCCATTCATCAATTAACGTAGGGAAAAGAGTTCTGTATTGTTCAGAACGTGTGGCATTGGCTTCACCCTGGTACCATATAAATCCTTTGGAAGTGTACGGAATAATGCGTTTTTGCATAGTGTTATAAAGGCCGTAAGGTCGTTTATAGTTTTGATTTCCCATATGCTCAACCGGGCGAACTGCATTTGCATATCCGGCTTTTACCGAGTCGAAATATAATTTCATATTTTTGTGGTACGTGTTGTTCATCTCAGTCATTTTTGATGAACCAATATCGGACAGATATTTTTCATACGCTTCAACAATTGGGGCATGGTCCGGATTTTGTAATAAAGTTTCTCTACTCATCCAAACCTCAGCAGCAGTTCCACCTTTATAACAGCAAATTATACCTAAAGGTACATTCAGTTTTGCCTGAATGGCTTTAGCAAAGAAGTAAGCAACACCCGAAATCTGTGAAACATTATCGGTTGTTGCTGTACGCCAGCGCATATCATCAGGAGAACGATCACCTTCATAAAGTATTGATGGTACCATAACAAACCGGATGGAAGTGTTTTTTGCATTGGCAATTTCTTCCTTGCCTCCAAGAGATTTTTCGAGTGTCCAGCCCATGTTCGATTGACCGCCGGCTATCCATACTTCACCTACATAAACTTCATTCAACTTCACCGCGTCCTGACCACTGATAATCATCATCGCAAACGGCCCACCTGCTTTCAGGTTGTCCATCTGATCCATCCATTTTCCAACATTATCCGTTTTGGTCAGAAAACTTTTTCCCTGAATGTCAACAATCACATTGCTGCCCGGTTTTGCAGTGCCCCAAACAAGTACTTTTGATTTTTGCTGCAAAACCATTCCTTCATTGAACATTTCGTTTAAAGTCAGTTGCTGTGCATTGACAAATGCACTAACAATCAGACCGACAGCGAATATATAAATTCTGAATTTCATTATCTGATAATTATTTTAGAAATAGATTCGTTTGTATCGGTTTTCACTTTCACAATATAAACTCCACTCTGTGAAAGTTCTAAATGTTTGTTCTGAGTATTCAAAACTGGATTTCCTAAGCAATTAAAGACTGTTACATTCACGTTTTCGGATGAGTTGATTTGTAAATTATTTCCGAAAACTGATATTTTTGCGTTATAACTCTGAACAGAATGATTTTCAGTTTCCTGAGCACTAAGTACTTCATTCAGAAATGCAGTAATTTCATTTTCCATTTGTGTATTATATTCATTACTGAAACCTCCGTGACCACCACCCAGAACTGTTGTAAACATACTCTTTACGCCAGAAGTCTGTAAAGCTGCGTATAATGTTACCGACTGAGAATAAGGAACTGTTGGATCAGCATCACCATGAATAATATAAGTTGCTGGTGTATTCGAATTCACATAGTTAATTGGAGAAAGGGAATCAATAAAAGCCTGATCAGAAGCATGAGTCCCCAACCAATTGACTAATGAAGTGTAAAACATGAAGTTTGTCAGATCAGACGGACCGTACTTGTCAATTACAG